>Ga0214923_10003160_pt1 | contig 20946 bp, 18 predicted proteins | sample LL1510_MetaG_FD_177993 | JGI IMG/M metagenome (GOLD analysis project Ga0214923, IMG submission 177993) | Freshwater microbial communities from Lake Lanier, Atlanta, Georgia, United States - LL-1510 | ecosystem: Environmental > Aquatic > Freshwater > Lake | place: USA: Georgia | collected...
CGTCAATGCGGTCCGCCTGCCACTTGTGCGGCTGAAATTTGCCGGTGGCTGCAGTCGGTGCGGTCGGTGCAGTTGATGTGGTCGGTGCGGTCGGTCCGGTCGGTGCGGTCGGTGTGGTCGGTGCGGTTGATGTGGTCGGTGCGGTCGCGGGGGGCCGGAGTGTGCCGCACGTGCGAACAATCTCCCGAAACCGGACGATTGTAGCGTCGGCCGACGAGTGCGCAGCGTGGCTGACAAACGTCGGGCGACCCGGCGCCGATACCGCAGGCAGGGCACCGTTTGCCGGCGCAAGAAACAGATAGTCGCCCCCGTGCTCGGCCATGTCCGCGCGCGGCACGGCCCCAGAACACGCAAGGCTGCTGGCGGACAGCTGGTGAAAGTACATGTTCATTGCAATGGACCTGATATCGCGGCACTCGGCAATAAGGTCGTTCACGTCCTTCGGTTCCACCTTGATGCGCCATTCCTTGGCCAGCGCAGTGACTGCCTGGCGAAGGACACCGTCGGTCGGGTTGCTGATCTTGGTAGTCCCGGTGCCGCAGTCAAGGCCGGCCGTCTGCTTGCGTGCCTCGTCGCGCAGCAGCTTGCAGAGCGGCATGGCCTTGTCGTAGGCGTCGTCAAGTACGGCAATCAGAGGGTTCCCGACGAGGCCCTTTGCGGCAATTGGCGTGGCGCTGCGCAGCTGGGTGCGGCGCTCGGCCGCGATGGCCACGGCTTGCTCTGCTCCCAGCGACGTCATGTTCTCCAAAATCACCAGCGGCCGTCCTGAGCGGCGCGTGCCGTCCACCAGAACGGACTGGTGCGCCGACACGGCGTCCGAGATGGCCGCCTTTAGTCCGCCGCCGTCGATGCCGGCAACGTCGATAACCAGCACATCTCGCCCCTCGCCAATCAGGTTGGTCAGAAGCGCCGTTCGCTCCACGCTGTCGGCGCACGAAACCACCAGCAACATGGCCTCCGAAGCCACGGCACTTTTAAGCGTGCGCAGCGTAGATTCGGGCACCGCAACTGCGCGCTGACGTGCCAGCATGGTAATCACGGGCATTGGTATGTCCTGCGGATTCATAGTCGTCGTGGTGCCCGCTGCCGCGCTGCCCGTGGTGCTGCTGCTGGCGGTGGTGCTGCCGCTAGTGCGGGCGGCTAGACGAGCGGCTGCGGCGGCTGCTGCGGCGGCTGCGGCGGCTGCGGCGGCTGCGGTGACGCTGGCCTGTGACGCAGCTGGGCCCCCCACACGAGGTAAGAAGACCGGCCAGGACAGGGCGGTGCATTGGCGCTTGGGCGCGTCCTGCGCGCCCAACCGGTCGGCCGGGTCAGTCTGGTCGTCGTACGCTTCGATGCGACACACGGTGATCACCAGCCTGCAATCAGGTTTGGCCCGCGCGGTTGTCCCAGTGTCCGGCCGAGTGTCCATCGGCGCGCCAGCGGTACTGTCGAGCGTGACGTCCACAACGTCGGGCGACGGCGCGCGGGTCACGTCAACAACGTCAACGACGTCGGGCGACGGCGCGCGGGTCACGTCAACAACGTCAACGACGTCGGGCGACGGCGCGCGAGTCACGTCAACGACGGTGGTCGACGATGCGCGTGTCTTGTTAATAATGTTGGCAATGTCAGGCGGCACCGACATGCCTCGCGAGATGAGCCACGGGACTCGATCCGGAATAGGTATATGGCCCCCTTCCTTGCACAGGTTATAGCTGGTAGTCCTAACCGCCGGCGCTGCCACGTACGTCTGAGGAATCCGAATGTCCGCGATGGGCGTATTACTCAGAGTGTATGTCGCCTCTTGCAGCTGACGATGCAAAGAGTCTGCGTGCTCACGCAGGTCCGGCTGGCCGGGGTGTTGGTCGGCGCGTCTTCTCGCGCACAGCAGCTGTGCCATAAGAACACCGACGTCAGGAAGACCCGAACGACCATGCCGATCCGCCGACCCCTCTCGGGACCAGGACTCGCCCTGCGCACGCGGCCGGGCCTGCACCGATAAAAAGACAGCATGTGGTTAGCCTACTAAAACAATGCTGTGGCTGCTTGTGGCAGTGCTCCTTATCCTGGTGCTGGCGTACCCCGTGGCTGCCCTCCCAGTGGCCGCTGCCATACTTGCTGCTCATTTTATCGAGCCAGAGGCGCTGCCGGCACGCCTGTCCGGCGCCGCTGACCAGGGAGAAGTGATGTCACTGTCCGGCGCGCCGGCTGCCGCACACGTGCGACGCACAGTCCCGCAGGCCGCCAACGCTGTGGGCCGCGCTGTCGAGGCCGGCGAACCGCTGGGTCAGCCCGCCAGTGCCGACGCTGTCCACAGGTTTCTCCCGCGCAGCCGGCACAATCTGCGCGAGCAGCAGCGCGAGGACTTTCACGCGCACCTGCGTATGCGGCGGGACCAGGCGTGGCAGTCCACACACCACTTCCCAAAGGAGGCGCGAGAGCAGTACGAGCTTGCCCGCCGCCGGCAGGAGCGCGAGATTGCCTTGTCCCTGCGCCCGAGCAAGAACATGATTATCGAGGACACGGGCGTGGCCACAACCCACCCGTCCGACCAACCGTTTGCTGCGATCCTCTCCGACAATCACGTGTGGCACTCGGCGCACTTTCGGCAAAAGGCCGGCGAGTCCGGCTCGCTGGCTGGCCTGCTCAGGACGCGTATGTAAAGTGACGTCATTTACTGTCCGGAATACAACACACACACACATCAGCAGAAACTACTCGCGCTTGCGCTTGCGCGACTCGGCCGGCGGCGGACTGTACGCCTCCTCCTCGTCGTCATCCTCTGCGCTTTCGGCGCTTGCCTCGCTCTCCTCGTACTCGCTGTCGGACTCTTCGGCGTCCGACTCTTCGGCGTCCGACTCTTCGGCGTCCGACTCTTCGGGCGCGTCAGACGCTTCAGACGCGTCGGCGCCCGGCTCGTACTCTGGATCCTCCTCCGTGCCGCTCTCGACGCCGTCGTCGGCGGTGAGAATGTCGGCCAGCTCCTCCTCGGAAATGTCAAAGCCGTGCTGCTTGCACACGCGCGCATGGTCCGGATGGACGTACGGCTTGACTGGCTTGCGCGCGCGGCGGGGGCGCGCGTCCCACGAAATGACGTTGGCCGCCGACACGCATGCCCGATCCTCCTCCTTGGAAACTCGCTCGACCGGCTCGTCGTCGGGCCGCGCAAAGGCAAGATCCTCGGCCGTCGGCACCAGGTCGTCCATCCATGCGTCGGCGTCTGGATCACTGTCCTCCGAGTCCGAGCCGGCAATGTCTTCAGCCTCGGCGTCGTCAGCGTCGTCGTCACCAACAGCGTCGTCAACGTCGTCACCAACGTCGCCACCAACGTCGCCACCAACGTCGTCACCAACGTCGTCACCAACGTCGTCATCGTCCGAGTAGGGGCCGTTGACGCCGTCGGTGCCATACGTGCCAGGCGCTGCCGCGGCCGTTGCCGCAGGTCGTGTGCATGTCACGGGCGCCGGATCGTCGGCAGCGCAGTCCATTGCGTCCGTCGCGTCCATCGTGCCGCCGGTCGCCCGTGCGTCGTGCTGCGTGGCGTTCATGGCGGCGTTCATGGGGGCGTTCATGGCCACACCTGCACGCGGGACCGCAACACCCACGAGCGAGTCGGTGGCCGCGAGCCGCGCGGCCGCGGCGCGGCGCAGCGAGTCGTTTTGGGCATCAATCCGTGCGGCCGCCTCGCGCGGCGTTGCGCCTGCGGTGCCGGTGGCGGCTGTGACGGCTGCGACGGCTGCGGCAGCCCGTGCAGCCATGGCGGTGCGCGGCGGATCCGTGGGCATTTTGCAGCTGTCAGAATGTGGAATTTTTCGGCGCAGGCAACAGGGGCTGTGCAACGGCGTCAACGCGAGCGCGCGCAAACGCGTCCAGGCTAGCGGATGGGGGTGGCAGGTGTTCTGGCGCAGCGTACCATGTAACGGCGGCGCGCCACATTGCCGTCGGGAAGTGCCGGGACCGGAGGTCCAGCACGTCGTGGTGGGTCCGTGGCCACCGGTTGGCCAGTGTGATGTACAGCCAGAATGTTGCACGCGCGTCGTGCGCAGCGTTGTGGGCACGGTCGAGCGGGATGCCTAGTGCTGTGCAGAGGGCCGACAGCGTGTGCGCTGTGCTGCCGACCCGCAGCTTGTGCTTGGCAAGATTGAGCGTGCAGACAATCAGACGCGGGACTGGCGGCGGGAGCTGGTGGCGGCGGAACTCGGCGCAAATGAAGGCCCAGTCGTGCGGCGCGTTGTGCATCACGACGACGGCGCCGTGCAGCACGTTGTGGAGCGCGGCCAGGTGTCCGCAGCGCAGGGGGCGTGCTTGCCGACACTCGGCGGCCGTCACGCCGGGGATGCGGTACGGGTCGCGTCCAACGTCAGTCTCGGCGTCAACCACGGCGGAAAGGTTGATCTCGCTGTCGCATGCGGTGCCGTAGACGCCGTACTGGATGATGCGGTCGCGGCTCGGGTCGATGCTCGTTGTCTCGAGGTCCAATGCCACCGTGCGGTACGCGGGCCACCGGTAGTCGTGCGTGAGGATGTGCGCGGTGTTGCGCGCGGGACGCGCAGCTGACTGCGCCCGCGCAGGGGCGTCGCACACGGCCGACTGCCGCATTTTCAGGTAATGCCGTCATAACTTCAACATGGCTAGCCAGGAGACTGACACGGGCTCCCCGCCAATGTTCAGCCCGGACCAGTGGCCTCAGGTTGGGCCGTCGACTCGGCCCGCGTGCGGAGTGTCGTCAACCGTGGCTGCGCCCGAAGCCTCGGGACTCTGGCGCGTGCAGGCTGGCGGACGCGGCGGGTCTGGCGGGTTCGGCGGGTTCGGCGGGTCCGGCGCGTCCGGCGCGCAACAAAACAATGCCCCCGGCATCTTGGGTGCTGGCCCGCGGGAGCTGGCGGCCGACATTACACCAGACACGCTGCAAGCAGCGCAACAATACGTGCCTCCGGACCGCGGCTCTGAGGACCGCATTGGTGACATTGCGATCGCGCGTGGCGCAGTAATTGATCGTGTGGGGCTGATGGCTGATCGCGGCGGGGCTTTTTATCCAAAGGCTGCTCTCATGCTGGCCGCCTGGGAGCACCGGTGGGACGGGAACACAGCGGTGGTTGACTCGTTTGTCGATTTTCTTGGCGACGCAAGGCTGAACTGCATGGAATGCGCAGATGCCGTCAGGCTCATCGAGCTGTTTTATCCGACACTCACGTACCTCATACCCAATATGATCATGCGGGCCGGTTAACATGTTATTGCCTGTAACAATTACACATTCTCCTCACCATCGGCGGCAAAGGTCTCCACAATCCCCCCAGCATCACCCACCACAATACTCTCATCACTGGCCACGCTCTTGTTGTCGCCGGCCGCGCTCTTGTCGCTGGCCGCGCTCGTGTCGCCGGCCGCGCTCTGGTTGTCGGTCGACGCGGTCGTAATGGGTAAATAGATCCGGGTGCTGTTCTTCTTTGCTTGTATTCAGTCAAGGCATGCGCCGACTGCAAGCAGCACCGCGCACGCCACACAAATGATCAGAAAGATGGCACCAAACACAAAGAACGGAACCTGGAAAGAATCGCTCGCTCGCTTGTAAAGGCCGATCGACACGGTCTTGTTGCCGGTTTCCACAAAGCAGCCAAACACGGCCGACGGGCTCCCCGCCGAAATCGTCGCAAGCCAGAGCAGGACCTGCTTGTCCTGATACGACAAGTCAAAGCACTCTGCTCCGGGATACGGAGGCAGCTGCAGGCGCACGCGCCGTCCAGTGTGTACGTCAACGGTCATGACGGTGGCCATGCACCTAGAGTGCGTCACGCTTGTCACATTGGACGAACACTCGGTCGCAACGTACGATTCCGTCGATTTAAGCGAACGGTGCAGCCGTGTCCCAGTAAGCAGCATCCCGCACGACGCTGCAGCCGCCGCGGCACACATTATCATTACACACATCATGGCGACAGTAGGTTGTGTGTGATTGCGAGCGGTGATGACGTGTGGTCGTTGCGCGCGGTAGTTGCGTGCGGTCGTTGCGCGCGGTAGTTGCGTGCGGTCGTGGCGTTGTCTGAATGTGAGATGTGGCAGTGATGTCATTTATGACGTCATTTTTAATACTTATGCAGCCATCGGCGGCGGCGCCCGCCGCTCGCCGCGGCCGTCCGTGCACGCGCGAGGAGGGCATGGCTGCTCTCGGGCGCCGGCTTGCGGCGGTAGGCCTCGACGGGCGGTGTGCGGCGCGCGTGTTCCGCGCCGACGGCCACAGCGTCTACTGCACCGCGCGCCGTGCAGACGCTGGGATCCTGTGCGCAACGCACGATGCGCGGACAGGGTCGCAGCCGCGGCTGCCGCCCGTGCTGCTTGTGCCGGGCGGCGTGATTGCGGAGGAGGAAATGTTCTTTGCGGAGCGCAGGGCAACGCTGGTGACTCCGGACGGGCACCGCCTCCAAAGCACGCCGGCCACGGCGCTGAAGCGGTACCGCTGCGCATACCAGGTGCGCCCGGGCGTGTGCTGTGACAATTACGTCACGATCGGGCCGGCGTGCCCCACACACCTGCTTCTTGGCTGGCGCCTGCTTGTTGATCTGCAGGCCCCGGCTGGTCTTGGCGTCTACTGTGTGGATGTGCACCGCCGCGCGGCAGTTGTTTTTCCGGAAAACGCGTGTATCATGACACTGCGGCACGACGGCGTGACGTACGCGGAGCGCGCGCCGCTGGCGCGCTACAACTGCTGCGACTATGTGGCGCCGTACGCGCACAGCGTGGCGCTCGATGACGGGTCGCTTGTCATACTGGACACGGTGTTTCACCGCGGCGCTCTTGGGCTTGCCAACACGTCGGACCGGGAGCGGTGCAACGCCGAGTTTGTGGCGCCGGCCGACGGCTCTGTGGACACGCTCATGACTGCAACGAGGCCCATTCTGAATGGTACGGCGCTGAACGTGTCGTACGACACCACGGGCGAGTTTCTCCGCGGGCTGCAGACTGGCGATGTCTTGCGCGTGCGGCTTGCGCCGGCGCCGCCCGCTGCGCTTGCGACACTTGCGTCACTGTACGACTGGGAACCCGACGAGCCACTGCCGCCAGCAGCAGCAACACACGGCGGGTTCTACCCGCTGGAGCTTAGTGCTCATCCCATGCTGGACGGCATTTTGCGGCATTTCGGCCAGGACACGGTGGCGCCAGCGCGCACGATGGCGCGCTGGGCGGCCGCCGGCAGTACCGGCACCAGCACCGACTGGCGCGCCCTGTGCCAGCCGTGGCTGGCTCGCGTTGTGCGCGCAGCGTGTGCTGAGAGGCAGCTGGGCGTCGTGCAGCACGTGGCCGACGTTCTTGCGCGAGGTGACATTGGCCCAGTCTTTGCGTTTATGCTGCGACAGGCTGCCTGGCCGGACCACCAGTTCCCGGTCAGCCAGCCGCAGACGGCGTTTTTTACAGACCCGGCCGGGGTCGCCGGCGGCGTGAGCGGCGCATGTATTCCGCAGAGCATTGTGGTCATCGGGCTTGTGCTGCTTTACAATCTGCCGTACATGACCGGCCAGGCCGACTTTATAGCCTTGCACAGGGAGCTGGCGGCGCACAGGGGGGCAGATGCGGCGGCACAGCCGGGGCCGCCGGAGGCTGTTCCACTTGACCGCCTGCTCGGCGTGTCACACCAGCGCATACACATGCTAACGGTTGTGCTGCAGGCCATGGTTGGCGCGGCGGGCGCGGCGGACGCGATGGACACGATGGACACGGCGGACCTACTGGTCACGGGCGAGCCGTGGACTGCCGAACAGGGGGTCGTAGCCGCTGCAGTGGCCGGCGCGGTCGGCGCGGTCGGCACGGCCGGGTTCGTTGGGAGCACTGGGGCGCCGCAACATGTGCGCGATGCCGCGGCAGCGTACGAGTCGATCGGCGAGCTGCCGCATGTATTCCGGGATCCGCTGACGGGCGAGCCGGTATCTGGGCTCAGCACGGTCCCTGCGTCTGCAATTGTGGCCAACGTTCCGCGTCTTTTGCTCGATGTTGTGCGGACGAACCTGCGCGACCCGCCGGCGTACGAGAACGCCGCGTACCGGTACGCACAGCGAACGGCCCGCGCTGCGGCCGAGCCGTCCGCCACATCGTACAATCCAGCTCTGTCCGCGCTGCACCGCGCCGGATTCCGCGCGCTGCTGGTGACCCTGTCGGACGCGCTGTGGTGGGTGGCCACGCAGCCATCAGGCACCGAGTCTGCGGAGATGATGGCCGCGCGGCTGCTTGAGGACGAGGCGCTGCAGGCAAGAGAGGTTGGCCGCATTGAGCATCTGCTGCGGCTGGAGACTGCGGTCCATTACACTATGCAACATACGATGGTTCGACCTTTGTGAATGTAATATCGCCCTCTGACTGTCGCACGTAGTTTTTTCACCTACTCGGGGTTCTCTCGTAAACAATGACTGGACGCGGCAAAGGCGGCAAGGGCCTCGGCAAGGGCGGCGCACAGCGTCACCGCAAGATTTTGCGCGACAACATCCAAGGGGTCACCAAACCCGCCATCAGGCGCCTGTGCCGGCGCGGCGGCGTCAAGCGGATCCAGGGCCTCATCTATGAGGAGGCCCGTGGTGTGCTCAAGGCGTTCCTGGAATCGGTCATCCGCGATGCGGTGACGTACACGGAGCACGCCAAGCGCAAGACGGTTGTGACACTTGATGTGATCTACGCGCTGAAGCGGCAGGGCCGCACACTTTACATCTAGTGTCACAAACAACTGGCTTCAGATGATTGAGCGTGGGCAAAAATAAATTTTCGACAGCAAAAAAAAACCAGTTGCATCGTATTCACACCGCATATCATGGCGCTGCCCGCCGGGTCTAAAGCCCTGGTGATTCTGAGTGCCAAAGCGTCTGCCCTGGTTCCAAGCACGACGGCGGCAACGTGGTGCGCGCTGTGTGGCATGTCCGAGCCCGACGCCATGGCCGGACTCGCGCAGGCACCCATGTCTACGCCAGGGCCGTGCGCTCGCGTGTGGGTGGCAGCGGGTTGCGGGTTTCGCAACGGCCTTGCGCGCTGGGTCAGGCTGCCCGCGTGCTTACTGCACCGCGCTGGCGCCGGTGCGAGCGCCCAACCGTATCATTTTTTCGAGTTTATGCACGATGCTCGCCGGCAGCGCGTGGCGCAAGCGTATTTTGACCGTGTTGGATCGTCGCGTACGTGAGGTGCGAAATTACATTTCCACAACTACAAAGGCGTAAGCTTTCGAACGCGGCCGGTGCGCCGGCCGATGCGCCGGACCGGCGCTTTAGGTGGTAGCGGGGTGGCGCTCGTGGCAGTGGCCGCTGCAGAGCGCGGAGCGGCGCGCGCGCGGCCGCCAGGCGCGCGGCCATCACGAGTGGCACCGCGCGTGACTTCGGCATCGACTCCGCCGTAATCAGAGCCTGTGTACTGCAGCCAGAGTCCGTCGGCGCGGCTGAGAATGTGGGTCAGGTCGGCCAGAACGTAGCCATTGTCGGTGAGCCAGGTCAGCATGCCGGGCAGCGTGTACGCGTTGACGTAGTCGGTGCAGTGCCAGCCAGAGTACTGCTGCTTCACCGACGGAGGCAAAGCTATGGCGTACCGGTTCGGGCGCATCGAGCGCCCGCACGCGTCGCGCCCAAAATCCGGCACTATGTACCTTCGCAGAGGGCCGGGCGGTATCCGGTCTACCATTACAGCTTCGACCATCATGTCGTGGTTTCGGCGGTCCATCACGACGGAAACACGCAGCTGCAGGTACTGGTTGGCGGTCGTGTTGGCCAGCTCGGCTTCGGCCGTGTCGGCGCTGCCCGTGAAGAGGATCCAGACGACGCCGCTCTCCTCGACATGCAGCGGGGGCTCGGCCAGCTCGTACGAGTTGAGAGCAAGCCACGCCAGCATGCCCGGCATCGTGTAGTCGTTGAGCCGGCCGGTTTGGTGGCTGCCGCTGTACAGCCGCGCCACCGACGGCGGTAGGTCGATCGGCTGGCGGGCCGGTCCGATGGACCGGCCGCTGCTGCTGCAGCCGTGGTCAGGCCGCGTCTCTAGACTCGACGTGCAGTACTGGCTGAGCGGCCCAAGCGGCAGGCGGTCCGCGGCATACACCTCGACGTCCGTCGCGGTCGAGCTGTCGAACGTCACGGTACGGCGCAGCTCGTACAGGGCCATTTGTCTCGAGCGCACGCCGCGCATTATTTTCGCCCGTCACGGCCAGGGCTGTGGTCATGGTATCCGTCCGCGTGGTGCGGCTGGATGTAACGTGTGTCATGGCAGCCGCTGTTGACTGGCTTTACGCTGTTGTAGCTGTGCGGACCCGCATGCCGTGCGTGGTTTGCGCGATCTGCATGATTCGGATGCCCTGTGCGCGAGATGCGCAGCACGCGGTAAATGTCATCCATTATCGCGTCCCACACCGTGTCGGGCGATACGAGTGTCACAGAGGCGTTGGCGTCAACAAGATCGAGCGCAAGCACGCTGCTGGGCGCTGCTTGAGACGGTGCTGTGCTGCCAACGGTGGAAACGGTGGCAACGGTGCCAACGGTGGCATTGGTGGTTGTTGCGGCCGTTGTTGGCGAGAGGCTGCACGGTACCGCAAGCCAAAGCGCGGACCACGAAACAGTACCACTTAGACGACGGGGTATCAGAATTTCTAGCCCATCGACTCGTGAGCCAAGCGCGTGTGTGTACTGGTACCTGGGGCCCGGGTGGCGCGCGCAGCGTCCGCACGTATTGCCTTTCAGTTTGCACGGCGCGTCCCGGGACGTGCGTCCGCCGTTGTCGCCGCAGAGCGGGCCTTTTGCATCGGGCGCTCGCGGCTCGCCAAGCCGCGTGGCGAGGATTACGCCGGACAAGCGGCAGCGCCATCGGTCGGCCGACGCGTCGTAGGCCACCTCGTCCACCGTGTACTCGCGACAGAGCTGAGCGAGCCACGATCTGTTGGAATGCTCAAACCGGTCGCATGCTTGGCGCATCATGGTCACAATTACAAGCACCACTCCTGTGCGCACGAAAACTGTGCGCGACCAAAACCCCTCAGAACCGCTTTCCATCTTCCAGCATGTCCAAGTACCCCCTCCTCGGGTCGCCTGAGGTCAATCTGACCGACGTCGAGTACACGCCGCCCAAGGCCACCAGGGGTGGCGCCGGCGTTCCCATGTCGTATGCGTCCAACTCCAAGACGCACCAAGACATCCAGTTTCAAACAAACGCCATCAACCCGATCCTGACGACAAACCCGGCATCGATCCCTCCGCTGGACCAGCCGCGTTTCAAGGAGCTGCTTGCGGCAGAGGTCGCGACTCTGATGACCATCGGCTCGCCGTTCCATCTTGTGCCCGAGGCGGAGCGCAAGTTCGAAGTGAAGGACGGTCGCTTTGCCGTGATGCTTCGCCCGAGCGCGATTGTCGACGAGAAGATCAGCGAGCTGGACGCCTACAACCGTGCGTGGATCGAGGCGAACGCACACAAGCTTTTCAAGACCAAGACGTCGCCGCAGTTCTTGGCCCAGGCCTACTGCGGGATGGTGTACCTGGACGACACGACCGGCCAGCGCCGCCTGCGGTGCAAGGTCACCGAGGGCCGTACCAAGATCTGGAAGCAAGACCCGCAAGACCTGAAGAAGATGCGCCCAGGCACCATCACCGATCTGAAGTATGGCGCGGCCGTGAGCTGCAGCATTCGCTACTCCGGCATCTACTACAACCGCGACACGAGCGGCGGCGTGCTCGACATTCTGGACATCATTGTGTGGGCCACGTCGACGTCGCACGCCATTGATGTGGGCGAGTCGGGCATCGAGTTTGTGCAGGATTTCGAGGCCCCGACTGCCGTGCCGCACGGCATGGCACCGAGCAGCGGCTCCGCCGACGGCGAGGCCGACGGCGACGACGACGGCGCGGCGATGGACCAGTCCGATGCGGCCGGCAACCCGACGGGCGAGGCGACGGCCATGTTCCTCTAGTGGCTTCATGCGCCGCACAAACAACGCATTCGCACAACTGCCGCAACTTCCGCCCACCCGCAACTGCCGCAACTTCCGCCCGACCGCAACTTCCGCCTAACCGCAACTTCCGCCCGTCCGCAACTTCCGCCTACCCGCAACTTCCGCCTACCCGCAACTTCCGCCCAGCCGCAAAGACGCACAGCCAAACAGACAATAAAATTTATTCACACACCCAACGCCTCAGCTCAGATTCAGTAAACGGGCAAAACAACTCTTGGCCACGCCAGTCCTTGCGAATGTCACGCAGGACGCACGAGATGATAACTTTGTTCAGGCTTGTCGGAATGCCACCGGCCTTGTGGAGCCGGAGAAGCACGTCGCCCATCGGCGCGCCGCACACAACCCACGCGTTGGCCGCCTCCACAACGCTGGCCACGGCCCGTTCCTGCGCGGTCGTGAAGGTACCAGGAGCGCCGAGCATCATGGCTAGGCTGCGAGCGGCAGCCATGCCATCAGTCTCGCACGCGACGCGTCCGACACAGTCTCCGTTCCGGTTCACGTAGGCGAGATACTGGTCGAACGTGTCAAACACGCGGGACCCGTCGCTGGTAAGCCCAATGTTCGATCGCGCCGCATCGCGCTGCGCATCGACGTGCGTCCGGTACGCGGTGCAAATGTCAACGTATCCGGCGGCTGCGGCTTTGGCCTCTTGGTGCAGCCGTGCAAAGTCGCTGTCGACCGCGCACTTGCCGACCACGAGCCCGCCGCACTCGACAAGGCGACGGTGCGACACCCACACCGGCTTGCTGTTCGGCACGTCAAATGTGCAAAGTACAATCAGCTCACTGCGCATCTGGGTGTGAGTCTCTATGCTCTGCAGCACGGGAAGTCGGATGCACTTTGCAACCTGCGGTGCGCGACCCCTGCGACTGGATTTCGCCTGTTCCGCGTGTTGGGCGCCGCGGCGCATGTCCTGGTATTCCGATATCATGTAACCCATGGCAGAGACCCAGCGATTGACAGACTCGGTGGTCAGGTTGCTGCACAGATCATTGAATGTGCCGAGCTCCAAAAGCTGCGCAGCGTCCGCAGCAGTCATGGACATGGCTTCGGTCGCAAACCTTGCCGCTCTGCTCACCTCCAAATAGCTGGGATCAAGTGCTGGGGCCGCCTGTGGCACTGCGGCTGCCACGGGCACAGGCGCCGGCGCGAGCGCGGGCAAAGACGGCCGCCAGCGGCGCGCCGCCGTAGTATCGTCCGGGTGCGTCAGATTCTCGCGCATCGCCCCGGCAACCATGCTCGGTGCAGCAATAAACCCCGACCCGAGCGGGCCAAAGTAAGCCTCGCGGTACGCCGCAAGCAGCGTGGTCTGGTCACGGGCGACAAGCTGGTCGTACGGCGGACCGTCATACGTGATGGTTTCCCCGTACGCAGCGTGCTGGTACGGCGACAGGCGCCGGGATCCGCACGTGTCGACCCGCCGCAGGACACGCTGATCAGTCCCCTCTGCACAGCCCGGCCCCCCGTACGGTAGCACGCAGGGCGTGCTCGGCAGCAGCGGGCAGCAGAGGTCAAACGGTATCCACACGCACCCGGTCGCCAAAACAAGAATGTGCTTATCGCAGTCCCGCGCCTCGTCCTTCGCGCTGCCGAGAAACATCCTGCGGACCCGGCCCAGCGCCATCGGCATTTGCCGACCGTCCGAGAAGAAAATTACCACCCTCCACTCCGACAGCCGCTCAGGGCGCATGTCGACAATCAAACCGCGAAGCGGCTTCCGCGAGCTGCACAACGGAACCATGGCACTTGGTTTCACAATGTGAAAGGCGGCGGGTGCGGTAAACACTACGGCCGATGAGCGTGGGCCGTCGGTCAAAAGAGGCTCCTGCTGGCATCCTGGCCACATTGGCACAAGATTGCAGGTAAGCAACCTGTCGTGCTCTCTGTCGTGCTCAGCCTGTGACGCGTCGGCCGACGCGCGACCCCCCGCTTCATTCCAGGCCGACGCGCGATTCCCGGCCAGCGCGTGATCAGACGCGTGATCTGACGCGTGGTCAGGCGCGCGGTCAGACGCGCGGTCAGACGCGCCGTCTGCCATGGCGAAATGTGACCCAGTACAAGTTATGACGTAACTTCTGTTTATTCAGTTTTCTAAGAAGATCAACAATATTCATCAATGATACCATACGACACATAATCGTCCAGCTTGTGCACGTGAATCCGGTCGGTATACATGCACCGAACGTGCTCAAACTTGCGGCTCAAGCTCCGCGCCCAGGAAAAAATGTGGACGGTCCAGCCGTTGCGAGCAGCAAATTCCACGAGTTTTGGAAACGAGCAGGTGTTGCTGTAGTCGTTGCCGTCTCCAGTCATGAGCACCAAGATGCCCGGCGGTGCCGCACCACATTGTGCCGCACTGTCCAGCGTCGTCAGGTGCTGGAAGATAACATTGTGCATCCTCTCGTCCACGGCTTCTTCGTGCCCAAAGCGGCGCAGGCTGACGCTCGTCTCAAAGCCAAGCTCCTGCAAGGTACGGAAGGTGACCTGGTCCCGTGGCGAGGAAGTTAGCGGGCGCGACCCGGCAGCAAAGGCTGCGTACGCGCCCGGCTTCAACCCAGCCTTCTCCACAACCATGTCCACCAGGATCGGAATGACCAGCTTGGTGTTGGAAGGGACGCCGAGCGACACGTTGCTCACATCCATCACAAGAAGACTCTTGCCCGCCGGCATGGCTAGCGGGTCAAGCAGCGCTGGCGGAGACGACCGTGGCAAGGACGACCGTGGTGAAGACGACTGTGGCGGAGACTGTGGTGGAGACGACCGGGATGATGCTGGCGGTGACTGGGCCGACGGCGGTGGCCATGCTGCAGTTACCTGCGTGGCGGCGGGCGCGTGGCGCAACTTTGGCGCAGCGCCAAGAGGCGGAAATGCTTCGTTGTAGCCGCCGCCCAAATGTGGAGACTGGCCCGAGGAGGCTGCGGTGGCTGCAGTGACTTGGGTCCGATTGCCCGTGGCTGGCGGTGCCGCAGCAGACGCGGCCGACGTTGCCTTGCTCAGCGGGCCAAGTGAAGCCAGAGCGCAAAGAGCAGGCCCTGCTGACGCACCCATCGACCTGGCAAGCTCGTCAAAGCGAGTCTTTGCGGCCAGCCCGTAGCTAGGCGCCGCGGGCGCAGCGGGCGCCGCGGGCGCAACGGGCGCAACGGGCGCAACGGGCGCAACGGGCGCAACGGACGCAGCGGGCGCCGCGGGCGCCGCGGGCGCAGCGGGCGCAACTGGCGCAGCGGGCGCAGTTGGATTCGAGATGGCCATTCCGTTGAGTCCCGCGAGAAGCTGAATCATCTGCGCCAGCTGGCTCGCGTTGGCTTCAAGAGCATGCATCCTGAGCGCAGCCGCTGACTGGTACGGCTGGCCGGGTGGCAAAGTGCCGGGAGGCATAAGCAAATGCATCGGCGGCGACAGCAGCGGCGCCTGAGAGCTGGCTTGCTGCGGCTGCGGCTGCGGCGTGGCCCACGCAGAGCCCAGTGGGCCAGGCACTGGCATGCTGGGTGCGAGGATGCCAGGCGCAAAAATGCCTTGCGCTGGTGGCGTCCAGCTTGTTGCAAACGCTCCTGCCGCTGGCGGCAGGTTAGTCGGCAGACCGGCCGCGGGCGGCGGCGGCAGCAGCGGCGGCGGCGGCAGGTTGGTCTGCCTAGCAGCCTGCGCCTGAAGGGTCTGGATCGCCTGGATCGTCTGAACCATCTGCATCGTCACCTGCAAATCTTGGGCCGTGTTTGAAGAGCCACTGGTCGGCCACTGAGAAGCATGCGAGGCGCTGTGCACGGGAATACACTGGGTGCGATGTTAGCGAAAGATGAGAGACATTGCATGCTAACCTGCGCGCACACGGTCCAGTGGCACACTGTGCAAACACTGCTGGTGCCTGCAGCGCACAGCACGCACAGAGACATGGTGAATGAAGAGCCGACCCGCAGCCGTGCCGCTACCTGGCGACGCCCAAATTGGGAAATGCCCGGTCTTGTCCGGCTATGACTTTTGCCCGGTCACACCACTAGTACAAAAGAGGAATTGCCCGATGGGGATCCCTTGTCCGGCTGTGAACTTTGCCCGGTTTTGGACTTTTTGCCCGGTTGTGCGGGTCAGTTGTGACACGGATCATAGTGATGTCATTTTCACTTGTGATGGCGGACCGTGCGGGCACCAGCGGCAAGCGCGCCCCTGACGCATCCCCAGGTGAACCACTGGCCAAGCTTGCGCGCGGACTTGATCCCGCGATTGTCGAGATGGTTCCGTTTGGCAGTGGTCCGGATCTCGGACCGCGCCTGGCTGCAGCGCTGCAGCACAGCGGCGTGGTGGTTGTCACTGGCATCATGTCGGTGGCCGAGGCGCGCGGCCAGGTTGACAACATCGTGGCCCAGGTTCGCCAGCTGCTGCCGTGGCTGCCGGAGAATCCGTCCGAGTGGGCCACGTATGACTTGCCGCCGCAGACCCGGTCCGGACTGTTCCAGGGGCTTCTCGCCGGTCTACCCGCAGTGTGGAATGTGCGCGCGTCGCCTGCCGTGAGCACCGTGTTTTCCAGCGTGTACTCGGCGCTGCGCGGGAAGCCGGCTGGTCCGATGTTTACGAGCATTGATGGGATCAATCTGCGGGGTGCCCGCGATCGAGCTCACACGGAGCGAACGGCAGACTGGGCTCATCTGGACCAGACGCGAGCAGGCAGCACGCCCGCCACGGGTGTCTACAGCTGCGTGCAAGGCCAGGTAACGGCTGAGACACATTGTGTTTATTTCCTTAACTGGTCCGCAGGTTGTTCTTGGCGACAAGCGAGCCGACGGATCACCGTGCACCGGGGCGTTTGTGTGCAGTCCCGGATCGCACCGTGTGTAGGTTTTTGCACTGCGTAACGGTTGGTTCTTTTACTAAGCTGTTCATCTAGGTTTGAGGCGATTACGAAGAAGTATGGCGCCAACGGCGACAATTGGTATGTTTCTGCACGCAAAGTGGTGATTATTGGACTCACACCCTTTCCAGGCGCAAGATCCCGCATGAGGATTACGACGCGCTGCGCGACATGGTCGAGAAGGCGGGCGGGCAGTGGCAGGTTCCGGTGCTGGTGCCGGCCGGGTCGATGATTCTGTGGCTGTCCAGCACCATACACTCGGCCAAGATTCAGGACCCTGGCGACGACTCTACTCGGTGTGTTGTCTACGTCTGCCAGCGCCCGAAGAACGAGTGCAACAGGAGCCACGGCAAACGGCTGACCGAGTGCTTGGCCGAAAACCGTGTCACCAACCACTGGGGCACGCGCAAGTTTCCGACGAAGGGGCGCTACCCGCTCGACGAGCGCGCGCCGGCTGATCTCGTCAGCCTGGTGAACGCTCCGAAGATGGCCTACGCTCGCGTTCCGCTGGTCGTCACGGCAGCCATGAAAGCGCTTACATCCCTCCCAGAATGATATGAAAATAAAACGTATTCCCATGAAAAAATACAGTAAACTACTTGGAAAAAAAACATGTTTGCGGTTGCAATCGGAGCGGTGGTCGGCGCAGTCCTTGGTGGCGCGTCCGGATTCGGCGTGAGTCGGCTGCAATCGCGCCGCAAAGAGTCGGCAACGCCCGCCGGCCTCGCTGCCAAACGTCTTGTGCTTGATGTTCCGGTGCGGTATCTCGTGGAGGGCGGCGAGTTTTTCATGCCGCTGCAGCGCCTGCACTCATTCATATCGGCGACCGATCCAAATGACAAGGAGCTCTTCCAGTACATTGTGACGGCGGTCGATACCATCCTCGGCCTCGAGCTTCACATTGCAAACCGCGCGCTTCCGCACCGCGCCAGCTTGCCGGTGGCTGCGCAACGCACGCGCAACAACATGAAGGCAGCTCTGGCGGATCTTGTGCAGATCAACATTGAGCGCATGCCATCGGCCATCCGAAAGGACGAGATGGAGGCGGCAGCCAACGAGATTGGCGCTGGCCTGGACGAAGTCATTGTCGGAATGCACCGCACCATGTCGGCCTAGAAATTTTACGTCGGTGGCAGGATACTGCGAATGGCATCTGTGATTGCCGACGCGTCTCCCGCCGCCGGTCCCGCCGCCGGTCCGACCGCGAGCCTTGCCGCTGGTTCAACCGCAAGCCAGACCGCGAGTCAGGCCGCAAGCCAAACCGGCCAGGCCGCGCGCCGCGGCACGTCCGTGCGCCTTGAAGAGCCTGCAAAGCCCGCGAAAAACTCGGAGCACCCCACCGCGTCAGCCGCAGACGACACAGTCACCGGCAACGCACGTGACACAATCACCGGCAACACATCCGTTACTAACATGCCAGCGCCGCGCGCGATTGATCCCGTGATGCCATGCCCCTGCTTCTTCTGCGGAACCGACGACGCGAACCTGCAGGCGTGTGCGATTCCCTGGCGGCTTCCGCTGACGGGCTGGTGGTGCTGCCGCGCCTGCCATTCCGTCGCAGAGGCATGCTGCATCGCGGCCTCGTCGCGCTCCGTGCTCAGCGTTGCCGTGTTGCCAGACTGGATGCGCGAGTGGGGCGCAATGGACGCGCTGCGCTCGGACGGCAAGACACTGACCAGCATGATGATTGAGGACACTGCGCCTGACGCTTCGGTCACGTCCGACGTGATCGGGCGCTGGGGCGGACGACTGTACCGCAGCCGCGGTGAGATCTACGTCGACATGTACTGGCAGGACCAACACATTCACCGCAAGTCCGTGCGGCTTTTGAACATTCTTCAGCACAATCCCGACCTCCTGAGCCAGAACCCGCCCCTCACCCTACAGTTTCCCGCGTGGATCGCCGAGCATGACCGCAAGTGCTGGAACAACGCTCTGGCGCGAGACATTGCTGCGTGTGCGTCCAACGACACACCCGTTGTGTACTGGTGACAAACTGGTGACAGACTAGTCGACAAGGCGTTGTAATTAAGTAAAAAAATCATGCAAAATCAAGCGTTCTGCCAAAGATACATAACGTACGCGGTACGCAGCCGAGTCCATTCTTCCGACGTGTATGAGTACACGTCGCAAAGATCGCCGTTCGGCAAGTACAGTGTGTGCGTGGGGTGGCAGACCTGCTCGCAAAACTCGCGAAACGAGCAGTGCCGAGACACGCTGCGCTTCGGGCGCGCATTCGCATTTGCGCGCGCAGACTGGGCCGACAGCGCGGCAGCAGACTGAGCCGGCTGAACCGGCTGAACCGGCAGCGTCGCAGCAGTAGCAGACTGAGCCGGCAGCGTCGCAGCAGCAGCAGCAGACTGAGCCGGCTGGGCCGGCAGCGTCGCAGCCGCAGCGGGCTGCGCGGCAGCAGACTGAGCCGGCTGAACCGGCAGCGTCGCAGCAGCAGCAGACTGGGCTCCCGTGGTCTGATCCACTCTGCTGCTGCTATCATGCTGCGCGTAAGGTGGCGGGGCGCCCGCGGCAGTGTCATGCTCGCCGGTAACAACAACCTGCACAAACTCCGACACCTTCGGCTCGCCGTGCGCGCCGTGCGTGCCGTGCGCGCCGTGCGCGCCAACACGTCGAGACAGTGCATGCAACAGGCGTGCCCAGCGTGACATGGTCGTCAGTGGCGGTGCAGCCTGCGGCGAGGCGGCCTGCGACGGGGCGGTTTGCGGCAGGGCGTCAACGGGCGAGCGCGACTTGCGGCAAAGCGTGAGTGCCAGATACAGCAACGCAGCCTCATGCAGCAAAGCGAGCAGCACAGCAGCCACAAGAATCGCAGCAGAAGACATTCCGGCCTTGTGCGGATGGTAAAGTGACGTTGGGCAGAAAAAGAGCCCGACCGGGCAAGAAAAATAGCGGACAAGTGACGCAATATTGAAGTGACGTTATTTTCAAGTGCCATGCGGCCAGGCCTGCGCACGAGGCGTCCGCGCGCTCAGCCGCAGCCCGAATGTGCCATACGCGGCGAGGATGATGAGACATCTGCGGTCGACCGCAGCGTGTCGATCGGCAGCGAGCTTCAGGCCGATGTTACTGGGGCTGAGCGCTTGCCTGATGTCGTAGGCACTACGCGAGCCATCACGGAGGCTCCGCGCATTGGCTACGATGCCGCTGAATACGCGAGCACCCCCGTGGCTGGCGCGCCAGGTATGTACAGCCCGGGCGACGTGGCTCTGTCGCCCGACGCGACAATTGATGAGCTGAGGGAGCACGCAAGGGTGATGGCGATGCGCATTGCGTCGCTGGAGGCGCGTGTTGCTCAGATGGCTGCGATGCGATGCGGCAGTACGGACAGCGGGATCAGGTACGGGACGCGCAGGCGCTGTACTAACTAAACTCACACGACCGTAGCCTTTCGTCCGGGTCTGCAGGGAGTGCAGCATCAAGCCCAAGAAAAGTCGGCGACATAACCCGCATGCGGCGGGCGATTCGGGGCTCTAGATCGACAGGCGCTGCGAGGCGCGCGCGAACCGAGGCGTGGCGAGCCACGACGTCGAGCCACGACAGCACTGATATGCTTATGGACGAGGACGATCTGCGTGAGAGCCAGTGGCGGGATGCTGTAGACGCATGGCCTGCGGGCGGACTGACCATCACGGTCACGGATCGCATAGAGCGGACGGGGCGCGCGCGTCAACCCGCGGTGCCCGTCACGCTCTCGGCAGACGGCGCGCACGCGCGCATCCGAAACGGCGAGCTGCATGTGGGTAGCACGCGCAACAGCATCTTACACTACTATCCGCTCCGTCTGATCTCGAGCGACTCGCTCGGGGAACCGGGCATGTGCAGTTTGATTGTGGACGCTTTGCGAGGCGTGACGCTGGACCAGGCGCGTGCAATGCTGGCGGGCTCAGCGCTTGGTACCGGCGATGCGCATCGACATATTATTGCCGAGCTTACGCGCGGGTTGTTCCCGACCAGTCTGCCTGACTACGCGGGCGTGGACGAGGCGGACGAGGCGGACAGGGCGGACGAGGCGGACAAGGCGGATGAGGCTGACAAGGCGGACAAGGCGGACGAGGTGGACGAGTCGTCTGATTTCGGCGACCAGTCAGTGCACGCCGAAAGCCATGGCCTGCGGCGCGAGAGTGTGCCACGCGACAGCCTGCGCTGCTATGACATC
>Ga0214923_10003161_pt1 | contig 20942 bp, 22 predicted proteins | sample LL1510_MetaG_FD_177993 | JGI IMG/M metagenome (GOLD analysis project Ga0214923, IMG submission 177993) | Freshwater microbial communities from Lake Lanier, Atlanta, Georgia, United States - LL-1510 | ecosystem: Environmental > Aquatic > Freshwater > Lake | place: USA: Georgia | collected...
CGGCCAACAGCTTGCTGTCGCGTTCACGGGCTTTATCCAGGTTGCGCTCGCCCACCAACTGACCTATGCCTTTGATGCGGGAGGTCAACTCCTTCACGTGGGCTTTTCGCTCTTGGCTGTAGGTATTCAGCAAGGCATTTGAGGCTCGGCCTTTTAACACCGCTCCTAATTTCCAAGAGAGGTTGACCGCATCGCGCACACCCTGACACATGCCTTGCCCTAAAAAAGGAGGCTGCTGGTGCGCCGCATCGCCCGCCAAAAAAACGCGCCCACTATGAAAGCGTTCAGCCACCAAGGCGTGAAAGCGGTAGCTGGCTTGGCGCCACAAAGTGCCCTCATGGGGTTGCAGCCAACGAGACAAGAGCTTCCAAGTGCCTTCAGGAGTGGCCACTTGTTTGGGGTCTTCGCCAGGGTTGATGGAAAGTTCCCAACGGCGGTGGTTTTGCGTGACGATCAAGTAAGTGCTGGGGCGCTCAGGTTCGCAATACTGCACACTGACCTTGGGCAATTTGGCCAAGCCTTGCTCGTTAACCAAGACATCAACTACCAGCCAAGGCTCGTCAAAGTCCAAATCTTCTAGCTCTATGCCGACCGATTGCCGCACCAAACTGGAAGCACCGTCGCAACCCACCACGTAGAGCGCTTGAACTTGGTGCAGTGCGCCCATCTGCCCGTGATGCGCTGCGCCATCCATTGGCGCCACAGTTAACGTCACCCCCGCTTCAGAACCACCCGCATTGCTGGGCTGCAAACCAAGCAAGCGAGTCCCAACATTGACTTGCACAGACGGTAGGGTGTGGACCCGCTGCCGCAACACGCGCTCAAAGTCGGGTTGCGAAAAAACCATTGAAGGCGTGAAGGTCATGGGGTAAGGAAGCTCCACCGTGGACATGCACTTGATGAGCTGACCATCCACTCCATAGAACTCAGAGTTGGTAAAAGGCTCAACAAAAGGAGCCAACGCCTCCAACAAACCCAACTGCTGGAACACCCGCATGATTTCGTGGTCTAAGGCAATGGCACGAGGTTTTTCATACACCTCGGTGGCTTGGTCACACACCCAAACCTTTAAACCCTGCTGGCCCAGCAAACCCGCCAACACAGCCCCCGTGGGGCCAAAGCCCACTATGGCAACGTCATACATCATGGGGGTTTATGAGGCAAAAAACACTTCGGTTTGTGCATCCTTCATGCGACGGCTGGGTGGCGTGGAAATGCCCCAATGGTCCATGCGGCCATCAGGCCACTTCCAGTCAGAAGGCTGGCCAGGTTGGTAGCTGTCGTCGATTTGCTCTACCTCAGAGGTGTATTCAATGACCAGGTTAAAAGGCCCTACAAAATAATTGAAAGCGTTGTGCCCAGGGCCATGACGGCCAGGACCCCACTCAATGGGATAACCCGCATCTTTCATGCGGCCGCCCCCACGCATGACCGCTTCTAAATCGGGCACTAAAAACGCAATGTGATTGAGTGCGTTGTTGTCGCTCTCGGCCATGGCAATGCTGTGGTGGTCGCTGTTGCATCGCATAAAGGCCATAACGCGGGTGCGGTCGGACATGGAAAAATCCATCACATCTTCTAAAAACTTTTGGCTTGCGGGTACATCCACACTGTTGAGCACCACGTGCGCCAAACGATAGGGAGCCTCAGCTTCATTGACAGGTGCCAGTTGCGCGTCGCCGTACACCACTTGATAGATCCTGCCCATGGGGTCGGCTAAGGTCACCCCCACGCCGCCACTGGGGTCAGTAATGGGCGAGATCTCTTGGAGCACTTTGCCTCCTGCCTGAACCGTACGCTGGGTAAGCTCGGTCAAGGCCTGTTCAGAAGCGGCTCGCAAGGTCACACACTTCAAGCTGGCAGGTTCTGAACCTCGATGCAGGGCCAACACGTGGTGGTCTGAGCCCGATGCACGCAAGTACAACGATTCAGACGTGCGGTCCGACACCTTCAAACCCCAGGTATGGGTGAAAAAAGTTTCGGCCAAGGCCATATCAGGCACCTGAATGGAGACACTGCGCAAACCAGTGATCAAACTGGACGCATGGGTTTTAGCTAAGGTCATATGGGCTCCTGTGAGAAAAAGCAATTAAAGGGGCGTACCTAAAAAGGTACGGGCATTGGTGTGCGAGAGGCGTTGCACGGTGTCGGCATCAAAGCCAGCATCCAACAAGCGTTGCACCGGCGTGTGATCATGAAAATTAAACGGGTAATCGGTACCCAACATAAGCTGAGTGGATCCAAACACCTGCACCAAATGCTGCAAGGTAGGGGTGTCAAACACCAAGGTGTCAAAGTACAAGCTGCGAGCTTGCTCTGTTGGAGACTTTTGCACATAGGACTCTAATGCGGGGAACACTCCCCAAGCTTGCTGCAAGCGGGGCAACAAACTCAACAAAGTGCCCCCGCCGTGGCTGAATGCTATGCGCAGCTTGGGGTAACGCACCATCAAATTGCTGGTGATGGCTGATGCAGCACTCAAGCCGACATCACTGGGGTAGGCCAAGACTTGCTGCAGTGCAGGCGGCCCCACCAAACGGTCCATGCCAACTGGGCGCAATGCATGAACAAACACGGCCATATCCATGGCTTCACAGGCTTCAAAAAAAGGTGCCAAATCAGGGTGGCCCACAGGTTTGCCCAGGATGTTGCTGCCAATTTCTACCCCAGAAAACCCCAGCTTGTGTTTGACGTACTCCAACTCTTTAAGCGCCAAATCCATGTCTTGTAGGGGCACAGCGCCTAAACCCACCAGGGCACCGCCAGACTCAGACACCATGAGGGCAATTTGCTCGTTCAAGTACCGCACCAACTCAAAGCCATCTTGCGGGACTAGCCAGTAAGACAAAAGTTCAGGCATAGGAGATATGGCTTGCACTTGAAGGCCCATGGACTCAAAGTCGCTCAAGCGTTTGCTCACTGACCAGCACTTGTCGGAAACGGTGCGGTAGTTTTTGCCGTCGATCATCACATGTCGATGGCATTCATGAGCAGGGGCCATAGAAGGCCAACCCGCAGGCGCGGCGCCTCGCAAGTAAGCGGGAAAGTCATGGGGGATCACGTGAGCGTGAACGTCCACACCGCAAGCAAAAGTCACCAAGTCATCTCCAATTTTTGTATTGGTGCGATGAGTCTAACCACACGCTAACCCAATCTTAGCCCCACCCCATGAACAGATACTAGACCCTCATCACTTACGATAATCGCTCTTTTAAGGACGCCCTCTATGCAAACCCAAGCCTTACGTCCCATGACGTTCCAAGCTCTCAAGCGCTTCATTTATATGTTCTCAGCATGGACACTGATAGCCAGCATGGCTTGGGCGCAAAACTACCCTAACAAGACCATCAAAATCATTTCGCCTATACCCCCTGGTGGAGCTCCTGACATTATTGCCCGCGCCATTGGCGCCAAGCTGTCTACCTTGGTCAATCAACCTGTCGTCATTGAAAACAAAATTGGTTCCAACGGCAATATTGCCGCAGAGTTTGTGGCGCGCGCACCGTCAGACGGCTACACCTTGCTGGTGGGCATGGACAGCTTGTTTGTGATCAACCCTTACTTGTATGAGCGCGCAGGAATGATCGATGTGAACAAAGAGCTGATTCCAGTGGCCACACTAGGATCCAATCAGTTTGTGCTGTCTTTAAACCCCAACTACAAATTCAAGTCACTCAAAGAATTTGTGGACTTTGCCAAAAAAGCCAACCCTCCATTGGCCTATGCATCCGGTGGCAACGGCAGTCAGCACCACCTGACCATGGAAATGCTCAAGGCTCGAGGCGGCTTTGACATGTTGCATGTTCCCTACAAGGGTGGCACCCCTGCTACCACAGCCACCATAGGTGGGGAAACGGTAGCCATGTTTTCAGGTACTTCCAACGCCAACCTCATCAGGGCAGGCAAGCTCAATGCTTTGGCGGTGAGCGGTTCACAACGTTCCAAAGCCATGCCCGAAGTGCCCACCATTGCCGAAACTTTTCCAGGTTTTGACAACACCATATGGATTGGATTGTTTGCGCCAGCAGGCACACCTGAAGCGGTGGTCAAGCGTTTGCGTGCTGAGGTTGAAAAGGCATTGCAATCATCCGATCTGATTGAAAACTTCCAAAAAGCCGGTGGCATAGAACCCATGGTGACCACCCTTGAAGAGATGCAAGCCCAAATCAAGCGCGACCAAGCCAAGTACTCCAAGGTCATTCGCGACCTGAACCTCAAAGTCGATTGATTCGAAACTTCAGCCCCCAAGCCTCAAACCAACACCCACGTTTCATGTCCAACCTTCACCTCACCATTGCCTTAGGCGACTACGACCACACCCGTGACCTCATGAGTGGCCGCGTCCGAGCCGAGGGCATTGACATCACGCCCATTCATGTTCCGGTAGAGGAAATCTTTTTCAGATTCACCAAGTTTCAAGAATGGGACGTGTCAGAACTGTCATTTGCCAAGACCATTTCCATCTTGTCGCAACCCGACCCTTGGTTGGTACCGATTCCAGTGTTTCCCTCTAGGGCATTCAGGCACTCGTCCATCTACGTGCGCGCAGACCGCAAGATTGAAAAGGTCAGCGACCTTGCTGGGAAAAAAGTAGGCTTGCCTGAATGGGCGCAAACTGCGGCTATTTATTCACGCGGATTATTGGCCCATGATTTCGGGGTGGACTTGTCGTCCATTGACTGGTACCAAGCTGGTGTGAATGACGCGGGACGCAAAGAAAAAGTCGCCCTCAAACTGCCCTGCAACATTCGCCTGACGCCACGCCCTGATGCTTCGTTGTCTTCCATGTTGCTGGATGGCAGCTTAGATGCGGTGCTGAGCGCGCGCCCACCCAATGCGTTTTTGCAGCAGTCTGATGTGGTCAAGCGGTTGATTCCCGACTATCGAATGGCAGAGGCCGACTACTGGTCTCGCACCGGCATATTTCCCATCATGCATGTCATGGCCATCAAGCGCACGGTGTTTGAGCAAAATCCCTGGATTGCCACCAACCTTCTGGAAGGTTTTGAGTCGGCTAAAGAACGCAGCGTTGAACGTGCCAAAGACATCACGGCGTCTTCGTTTCCGCTTCCCTGGATTTCAGACTACGCGGCGCAGTCTGAGCAGATCATGGGGCCCGACATTTGGCCCTATGGCATCGACCACAACCACAAAACCTTGTCGGCGTTTACCCAATATGCGTTTGAACAAGGGGTCACGCACCGCAAAATGGAAGTTGAAGAACTGTTTCCACCTCAAGTGCAGGCCAAGGTTAAGGTTTAAACATCAGGAGCACCCTATGAGCACAGCCCCCCAAAGACTAAATCCCATCACCATTGGCCAAGACCCCGCTTTGGCAGACATTGAGGCCAAAATTGTGGCCAAACGCGGCAAGATCACGCCGCTATACACCTACTTGCTCAACAGCCCCACGCTGGCTGCAGGTTGGGAAGAGTTCACCCGAGCCGTGCGCCAAAGCAACAGCCTGCCCGCCGATATTCGCGAGCTGGTGATTCTGCGGGTGGCGGTACTCAACAATGCCATGTATGAATTCAATGCTCACACCCCCATTGCCATAGAGGCTGGAATGAGCCAGGCACAAGTGGATGCAGTAAAAGAGCCCACCATCTCCAAAACACTTTTCAATGCACAAGAACAGTTGGTGTTGGAACTGACCGACACCATGACCCGCCACATTGAAGTGCCCGACGAACTGTTTGCCCGCGTGCACCAGCACTACCAAGGGCAAGAGCTGCTGGATTTGTGCATCACGGTTGGCGCTTACAACATGGTTTCACGCGTACTGGTCGCGCTGCACATTGGACACTGAAACTGCTGCTGTGCCCGCTGCCATACGTACCCCGGCCATAGCTTCATGTACCAGCCTGCTGCTGAAAACGCGAGCTCAGGCTGAATTTAGCCAGTGGTCTGAGCTTCCTTGGGTGAGCTTGTTAGGGTCTGTAGACCCAGGTAACAGTCAGGACGTGCCATGGGCACTGCACTTTGCATCCACCAACCAGGCTGAAAACGGCCAAGCCATGAGCTATGGCTATGTGCATTTTCATAAAGCCCAGATGCTGGATCATGAAGTATGCACTGCAATTGAAACTGCTTGGCATGCCCACACGGGCCTTGTGGCACAGGTGAGCCGACTGCAAAGCCAAATGAAACTTGCTGGGGCATCCGCCTCTGCCACAGCGCAGCACCACTACGTGGTGGAAACCGACCCAGAAGCCGGATGGGATGCCGAAATTTACCGTTGGTACAACGATGAACATATGCCCGGCTTGTCCAGAGTGCCGGGCTGCGTACTGGCTCAACGCATGTTGAATCTGGACTACGCACCCCGGTCCTTCGCATGCTATGACCTGACCTCTGCAGATGTGATGGGTAGCCCGCCATGGCTTGCTGTGCGCGGCACTGCGTGGAGCGATATCTGCCGCCCCCACTTCACCAATACCTTGCGCACCCGTTTTCCTTACACTGTGACCCAAACTTCATATCAAATCCCATGAACTACACCCTATTCAAACCACTTCTCGCCTTGGCGGCCCTCTTTTCAAGCTTCTCCTCAGTCTTGGCTCAAACCACCCTTGTGACCTATCCCACCAAGCCTGTCAACATTGTGGTGGCATATGCCCCAGGTGGACAAGGCGACACCTTTGCGCGCATGGTCAGCGAAAAACTCACCCACATTTACAAGCAACCTATTCTGGTGGACAACAAACCCGGCGTCTCAGGCACCGTGGGCACACGTTATGCCGTTCAATCCAAAAACGACGGCTACACCCTGCTGCTGGGCCAGTTGGGCGAAATGGTAGTCAACCGTCTGCTCATTAAAGACCTTGGATACGACCCCATTAAAGACTTGGTGCCCGTAGTGCTGATTGGCAATTCGCCTCTGGTCATGTTGGCTCCTGCCGATGCACCCTACAACACGGTGGCCGAGTTCATTCAGCTGGCGCGCTCCAAGCCTGGTGAAGTCAGCTATGGCAGCGTAGGCGCTGGGACTCCAGGCCATTTGTCTGCGGTGGCTTTGGGCTTGGGTGCCAAACTCAACATGATCCATGTGCCTTACAAAGGCGTAGGCCCTTTGATGAACGACCTGATGGCCGGCAGGTTGCAAGCTTTTTTCAGCAGTGCGCCTGCGGCTATGCCGCAAATCAAAGGGGGCAAGCTGAAGGCTTTGGCAGTCACCACACCGCAACGCATGAGCTCCCTGCCCCAAGTGCCTACAGTAGCGGAGTCGGGTTTGCCCGGTTTCAGCTACACCCTTTGGGGCGGCTTGTTTGCTCCAGCAGGCACCCCGGCCAACGTGATTGAAAGCTTGAACCGAGAGGTCAACACTATCATGAGCATGCCCGACATTCGCACCCGTATGGACGCCGATAACATGGCGGTACCTAAAAACAGCGCGGCTGAATTTATGGACTATGTGAAAACAGAATCTTTGAAATACGAAAAACTGGTAAAAGACGCCAATATCAAACTCGAGCAATAAATGGAAATCACCGGTCAACAAATCATTGCAGTACCCGTTCAGGACGTTTGGAACGCCCTGAACAACCCCGAAGTTTTAAAGCACTGCTTGCCTGGCTGCGAAAAGGTTGAGCAGATTTCGCCTGAAGAGTTTCATATGTTGGTCAAGGCTGCTGTGGGCCCTTTGCGTGCCAGCTTCAAAGGCGTTTTGCGCATGACCGAAGTCAAGCCGCCGAACTCGTGCGTGATGAATTTTGAAGGCCAGGGGGGAGCGGTTGGTTTTGCCAAAGGCTTATCCAACGTCGAGCTCTCCGAAGTCCCTGAGGGCACCCAACTGAGCTATACAGCCAAGTTCCAAATTGGTGGCAAATTGGCCCAGGTAGGTTCGCGCTTGATTGACAGCGTCGCCAAAAAAATGGCGGACGATTTTTTTAAAGCATTTCGGGAACAAATGGCTACAGTTGAGGTTGCAGATGCCTCCACTTCAAAGGCATTGACGGTCGCGCTTGGGGTGGCCCATGGCAAAGAGCTTGATGCCAATGCCCCTAATTTGTTGCCTGCACCCAACGTCAACTTGCCCGCCCCCACATCAGACACGCCGCCTCATGACAATGAGGTGGACGATTTGCTCGGAAAGTCCAAGTTCTCCATGCCCACCGTTCCGACTTGGTGGTTGGCTCCTGCCGCCCTTCTGGGTGCGCTGATTGCCATTCTGGGTTCGCGCTTTATCCACTAAAGCAGCCCGATGAACATCGGGTAATCACGGATGAGATCGAGTCCAATCTTTGAAATTTTAGTTCTAACATCATCCAGTTGTTTGATCTCAAGGATGATGTGAATTTTTCTGAACTGAACCAACTCATAGTTGACCGGCCAGAGACCGGTGAATTTTCGGTACATCGGGATATCTTCAGAGACCCCGAAATTTTTGAGCTCGAAATGAAGCACGTGTTTGAAGGCACTTGGGTCTTCATTGGCTTGGCATCTCAAATTGCCAAACCGCACGACTACTTGACTACCTGGATCGGCAGGCAGCCCATTTTGGTGATGCGCGATGCAAGCGGTAAAGCAAGTGCCTTTTTAAACACCTGCCGACACCGTGGTGCTGTGGTGAGCCACCTGATGCATGGCAATGCCAAATACCACGTGTGCTCTTACCACGGCTGGGCGTACGACTCAGCGGGCCGCAACGTGGACATCAAAGACCAGAAAGACGCGGGCTACCCTGAGGCTTTTGAAAAGCAAGACCACGGCTTGATGCCGGTTGCCCGCTTTGCCGAATACCGAGGCTTTATGTTTGCCAGCCTGAATGACCATGTTCCCGACTTGGAAAAGCATCTAGGGTCCACCAAAACATTTTTAGATTTGATCGTGGATCAAAGTCCACAGGGTATTGAACTGATTCCGGGCAGCTCGAGCTACACCTTTAAAGCCAATTGGAAGCTCCAAATTGAAAACTGCTTGGATGTGTACCACCTCACCTCCACCCACCCGAGCTTTATGAAGATTGTGGAGCGCCGAAATACTGGAGACTCCAAGCATGCCTTAAAAGCTCTGGATTTTGAAGCCTACCGTTTGCCCGGCGTGGAGCGCGGCAGCTTTACGTTTACCAATGGACATGCAGCCGTTTGGGGAGCCAACCCTAAGCCCGATGTGAGGCCTCTGTTTGAACGGGTAGATGAACTCACGCAACGTGTGGGGCCAATGCGCGCCAAGTGGATGCTGTCTATGCGCAACCTCACGCTCTACCCCAATGTGCAGTTTGCCGAAAACGCCTCATTACAACTGCGCATCATCCGCCCTATTTCGGTCAATAAAACCGAAATGAAAATTTACTGTATGGCGCCTGTTGGCGAATCGGCCCAAGCGCGTGAACACCGCTTGCGCCAATATGAAGACTTCTTTAACGCCACAGGCCTGGCCACACCCGACGACACCACCGCCTATGAAGATTGTCAAACCGGCTATCAGGCCTACAACGTAGACTGGCAACAAGGCTACGAGCGGGGCGCTACCCAACTCCAGTACACGGCCAACGCCTATGCCAAAGAACTGGGTATAGACGTAGAGTCGTGTATTGCTGGGCCCTTTGATATTCAAGATGAAACAGTGTTTCGTGCGGGTTACCGCGAATGGCTTGCATTGATGAAGCGCGGCATGTCCAAGGGGGGGGCATGAACCCCATTCACCTCAACGATGTGACCAAGCTGCTGCACCAAGAGGCTCACTACCTGGACACCCAGCAGTGGGATCTTTGGCTGAACTTGTTTTTAGAAGAAGCCGAGTATTGGGTTCCTGCTTGGAAGTCTGAGCACGAGACCACATCCAACCCCAAAGCAGAGCTTTCTTTGATTTACTACGCCACACGCGCGGGGCTTGAAGACCGGGTTTGGCGTGTGCGCTCCGGGCGTTCGGTGGCGTCTAAGCCGCTGCCGCGCACCCAACATAACGTGAATAACGTGATGCTGGGAGACAAAACCTTTAACGATGGTGTTCAGGTGCTGTGCAATTGGACCGTGCACCAGTTTCGCACCAAGCCACAAGAAGTCGAAGTGCTGTTTGGTCGCTGCGAATACGACATCGTGCAGCACGTCACCGGCTTGCGTATTCAGCGCAAAAAAGTGATTTTGCTCAACGACTACCTGCCGGCCATGTTGGACTTTTACAGCCTGTAAGCCCAGAAATATGCGCCGTACTAAAACGATTCTGGTTGTGGGTTGTGGTGCCATTGGAGGTATTTACGCCGCCCATCTGGCACAAGTGGCTCATGTCATTGGATTAGACGCCAACGCCGAACATGTGAATGCCATTCGCACTCAGGGGCTCAAGCTAACTGGGCGCAGCCACATCACCAGCCATTTTGATGTTCACACCGACCCTGCAGAATTGACCCAAAAGCCTGTGGATGCGGTTTTGATTCTGGTGAAGTCTCAAATCACAGCACTTGCCGTCACGCATCTCTTGCCCCACTTGCAAGGCAGCCCCGTATTGGTCACCCTACAAAACGGCATGGGCAATGTGGAAGTGCTGAGCGGTCTGTGTGACTTGGACATCACCCAAGGCATTTCGCTCGAGGCCGGACGCTTTACCCAGCCCGGGGTGATAGAACACTTCATTCACGGAGAGGACTCCTGGATGGGGCCCATTCGTGGTTCATTGGATCGAATGGCGTGGTTGGGTGAACTGATGAATGCATCGGGTATGCCCACAAAAGTTGCTCAGGATCCCAGAGGCGCCATTTGGTCTAAATTTATTTTCAACTGCGTGATGAATCCCATTGGCGCCTTGGTTTTGGGGCAAAACAAAGCCCGGTATGAGGTGTCCGAGGTGGCTGAGCTGATAGACCAGATGTTCGCAGAGTGCGAGCAAGTGGCTAAAGCCCAAGGTATAGAGCTCATGTTTGACCCCATGCACATTGTTAAAAAAACCAGATCGGGCGAAATGGCGTTGACCAAGCACGCTGGCTCGATGTCATTGGATGTTGCTGCCAAACGCGAAACCGAAATTGAGGCCCTGACCGGCTACATGGTGCGCAAGGCACACAGCCTTGGATTGAAGCTCCCCGTGACCGAGACCGTGTACCGACTGGCAAAAGGCGTGGACTATGCCGCTCGACTTAACCCTGCATAACCATTTAAGTAAGGAGACCCCCATGAAAATGACTCATAGACTATGGCGTTATCTGTCCAGAGGTTTCAGCACCGCCCTGGGTGTGGGGCTTGTGGCCTCAATGCTCAGCTTGGGTGCTGGTGCTCAAGAAGCGCCCTTCCCTGCTAAACCCATCCGAATCATTGTGGGTTACTCAGCAGGCGGGGGTAACGACATCATTGCCCGCGTGGTAGCCACCAAAATGGCCGAAGGTTTAGGCCAGCCTGTTGTAATTGAAAACAAACCTGGCGCTCAATCCATCATTGCGGCCGAGTATGTGGCCAAATCTGCCCCCGATGGCTACACCATCCTCATGGGTCCTAGTGGCCCCATGACCATGAACCCCGCCACTTACGATAAACTGCCCTATTCCCCCACCAAAGACTTTGTGCCCATTGGCATGATTTGCTCTTTTCCCCTGATTTTGGGGGTGTCTTCCAATTCGCCCTTTAAAACGGTCAAAGACCTGATTCAATTTGCCAAGGCCAACCCCACCAAGGTGAACTATGCTGCCAGTGCAGCACCGTTTCAAATGGCTTCCGAACTGTTCAATCAAAAAACAGGCACCACCTTTGCGCACATTCCCTACAAGGGCAGTGGCGACTCTGTAGCAGCCGTCATGAGCGGACAAATCACCATGACAATCTCTGACCCCCCACCCATCGTGGGGCAAATCAAGGGCGGCACCATTCGCCCCTTGGCTGTGACCAGCGCCCAAAGACACCCTCAGTTCCCTGACGTCCCCACCTTAATGGAATCGGGCTTGCCCGATTTAGAAGTGGGCATTTGGACCGGCTTGGTGGCTCCAGCGGCTACACCTATGCCCATCGTGCGTCGTTTGCAACAAGAACTGGCCAAAGCCGTACGTTCACCTGAAATCAGAGAGCGCTTTGCGCAAATGACTTTAGACCCTGTGGGCAACACCTCAGAAGAGTTTGGCAAGATCATCGCCGCTGACATACAGCGCTGGACCGCAGTGGCCAAGGCTGCCAACATCAGGTCGAGTCAGTAAGTCTTTAGTTGACCATGTAACCGTAGGTGACCATGAGCATGGTGCCCGTGCACAAGGCAGGCACCATGCGTTTTTGTGGGTGTGACACCATCACGCCCACACTGAGCGCGCACAGCAACAAACGTACCCACACTGGTACGGTGGCCAACAAGCCGATAGGCATAAGCACCATACGCACTGTGAGAGCTGCCACCATGGCATAGGTGACTGCAGACAGCCACTTGAACACTTCGCTGTTTTGATCGATTTGACCAGACACTTTCACACCCAGCGCGCGGCATGCATAAGTGCCAAGACATGCGGCACTCAGGGCCACCCACACACCCCACCCGTTGTCGGCCATGCTCATTTAGTCAGGCCCCAACTTGCCGCGCAACCACAAGCGGTCTAGGCCATAGGCCAATGTGCCCGCTACCAAGCCGGTGGTCAGCAAACTGCTGTCTGCATCCCATTTGTAAAACATGGGGCCCAGAACACAACCCAACAAAACCGCCAAACGGTTAGACCAAGGCTTTACCTCAGTAAACGTCAACAAAAAGAACAAAGGGTTGATGAAAATCAACCCAAGGGTGATGTACACGGGCACCCAGCCCGCCACAAAATAGCCCATCACGGTACCCGGCATGGCAATGAGCCAGCAAGGCAAACCCAATCCCACAAAGTACGCCAATCTAAAACGGGGCGACATCCGTGGAAAGTCGCGCATGGAAAGAGCCCAAGCGGTCATGGCCAGCAAGTGCACCCAAAGGTACAGGCCAAGATGTCGGTCTCGCCGGTGCAATTGGGGGAAGAGCGTGACCACCATGGTCACAAACCTGGTGGAAGTGAGGGTGACGGCAAATGCGATGGCTACCAGAGATGAACCAGAAATCAGCATCTCAAGCAACACCACTTGCCCGGGCAGCGCAAACATCATCAGGCTGGTGGTGCCCGTGACCCAAGCATCAAACCCATTGGTTTGACCCATAGCGCCAAAGCCCACCATGCCAGCAAAAAGTACGAAAGCTGGCGCTCCTAAAGAATGCCTTAGCCCTTGCCAGAAGGCTTGTCGACGGTTGGTAAACCGGATGCTGGGAGTTGGTGGTGTTGAAGCCACGCTTGATGCTGGGCTTATTTCAAGGCCACCTGCAGGCCACGTTGTACGGCTGGCCTTGAAAACATCAAGTCATACCAACGTTTGACGTTGGGGAAATCGTTCAAATCCACTCGGTGCCTTGGGTGGCGCCAAACCCATCCCAAAATGGCAAAGTCAGCAATAGACAACTCATCAGCAAAAAACTCATGAGCGGCCAAGCGTTCGTTCATCACCCTGTAGAGCCTGCGGTTTTCTGTCATGTAGCGCTTGAGACCATAACGCTGGTCGTCTTCGTTGGTCAAGCCGAGGAAGTGATGAACCTGCCCAGGGATAGGCCCAAAGCCACCCATTTGGAACATGAGCCACTCGTACACCGGTATGCGGCGCGCCGGGTCTTGGGGCAAAAACTTACCGGTTTTTTCAGCCAAGTACAACAAAATAGCACCTGACTCAAACACACTTACTGAGGTATGTGCTGGGCCATCAGGATCGATGATGGCCGGTATTTTGTTGTTGGGACTGATTTTCAAAAAGTCGGGGTGAAACTGATCGTCTTTAGTGATGTTGACCACATGCACTTCATAGGCCAAGCCCATTTCTTCAAGTGCCACCGAAATTTTTCGGCCGTTAGGTGTGTCAAATGCGTAGAGTTGAATGGTCATGGTTGTCAAGTATAAGACCTGGCATGCAACGGATACATCTCAAGGCGCAGCGGCATACACACATCTGAATCCGATGTAGACCGCATAAAAATGAGCAGGCTTCCATGCTTCAACATCGGCTTTCATTTGGTCGGGCGGATACCACCAAGAGCCGCCCAGAGTTCTGCGCTCATCACCACGTGCATCGGCCGACCATTCCCAAACATTGGCGCCCATGTCATGTAGGCCATTGACCCCAGCACGTGTTTCATGAACAGGTGCGGCTCGGGGCCAGGGGTCAGGGTCAGTGGTGTTGGCACCTTTTGGAAGGTCACCGGTAGACCAAGGGTAAGTTTTACCCCTGATCCAAGGCTTTGGTGGATCTTGCCGAAGCTCCGTAAACCCGGCTCGCTGCCATTCCAGGGCTGTGGGCAGTCGCCCACCTGCCCATTGGCAATAAGCCTGAGCTTCTGCATGGTTAAGGTGCACGGCGGGCAAATGCAAACTCGAGGGTTCAACCCCATCCGGTTTTTGCCATGTCCAACCCGGCCGCCTTTGCCAACCCGCCACAAACTCAAAACCGCCGCCCTCTTGTTCTGCACGCGTCTTGATGCCGGTGGCTTGCACATAAGATTTAAATTGGCCGATAGTGACTTCAGTTTTGTCAATTTGCAGGCCCCCTAGGTCGTGCAGTACGACTTTCTCGCCAACCTGTGCAAGCGCTTGCGATAGGCCACAAGCCATCCAAACAACATAAAGGAACTTCATAAACTGAAAATTTTTACTGAGAGAAAGCCCTAAGTGTCAAATTCATAAGGATAAGCAAAAATATATTTTTTTATTGCATTGCGCCATCACGCCATGAACTTTTCTCGCCGCCAATTTTTGGGCACAACTGTTGCGCCTAGCTTGTTGACAAGTTTAGGTTTCATGCCAAGCCTTGGTCATGCTGAGACTCCCGATGCAAGCAAAATTATTCGCATCGTGATTCCTTTTGCGCCCGGCGGCAGCAACGACATTGTGGGGCGAGCGCTCGCACAAGCATTGGGCGTTCGAATGAACCGCAGTTTTGTGGTGGAAAACAAGCCAGGTGCTGGTGGAACTCTAGGAACTGAATGGGTTGCTCGCAGCAAACCAGACGGCACCAATCTGTTATTGATTTCATCAACATTCACGATGAATCCCGCAATCATGAAATTGAATTACGAACCCATGACATCGTTTCAGCCTATCGCGATGCTTGGCATGGGGCCCAGTGTTCTGGCAGTCTTCAGCGGCGCGCCTTGGAACAACTTAAACGAGCTTGTAGAAGCTTCCAAGCAAAAACCTAAAGACATTGTGTTTGGGTCTGCAGGAGTCGCCAGCTTTCAGCATTTTGCGATTGAATTGTTCATGCAAAAAAGTGGGGCTCGTTTCAATATTGCCCACTACAAAGGCGGTATTCCAGCGCTGATGGATTTGGCTGCTGGACATATTCAGGTGTCTTTGGGCAGCCTCATTCAAATGCAAAGTTTTTTGAAAGCTGGAAAAATCAAATTATTGGCAGTCGCGGGCTCCAAGCGAGTGAACTTGATTCCCAATGTGCCCACTATGCAAGAGCTTGGCTATGACTTAGAAGCCCTGAACTGGTGGGGGCTGATGGCCCCTGCGGGAACTCACTCACCATGGGTGGATCAACTTCACCAAGACGTCAATGCCGTGCTTGCCAGCCCAGAAATGAAGCAGCGCTTGGTCAATGAGGGGGCAGAAACCACCCCCATGAGTCGGCAGAGTTTTTCAAAAATCATGTCCGATGAATTGAACCGATGGGCGCAGGTGGCTCGCAGCACAGGTATTCGGGCCGAGTAATTTTTTGTCCAGTCTGAACATGAAAATCGAAACTCTGGGCCCTTCATTTGCAGCACGCATTACAGGTCTTGATTTCAAAAGCAAGCCAGATGCCTCTTTGAAAGACCAACTGAATGCCTGGCTTGCGGAATTTGCGGTTCTGGTCTTTCCTAGCCAGTTTTTAAATCCACAGGAGTTCATGAATGCGGTGTCGTACTTTGGCGACTTGATGCCGCAGCAAATCACACAATTTACACTTAAAGATTTCCCTTTGGTGGGCTACAACAGCACAGAAGACTTACCCAAAAAAGACGGTAAATTGCAAGTCAGGGGTGAAAACTTTCATACTGACCACTCCAATGAAATCGCGCCTCCCAAAGCCACCTCTTTGCTCGCCGTCACCCTTCCCTCTCTTGGGGGCGATACTCAGTTCGTTGACGTGAGGCGTGCTTTCGATGATCTGCCTGAGTCTCAAAAGTTGGAAATTCAAGGCCTTAAAGTACTTCATGTGCATCAAAGCAACCGCAGTCCTAGAGAGTTTGCCAAATTAAGCCCTGAGGCTCTCGCTTTAATTCCACAAACTTGGCAACCGTTGGTCATACGTCATCCTGAAAGCCTTAGGCCGGCGCTTTACCTCAACACCGGACGCATGCAACAAATTGCCAAGCTTTCAGATGCTCAGGGATTTGAGCTCATTGATGAGCTTTATGCGCATGCATCACAACCCCGGTACGAATACAGACACCGATGGCAAGTAGGCGACTTGGTCATTTGGGACAACCGATCTGTCATGCATCAAGCCAATGCAGACTACAACCCTGAGGAGCGCCGCTATTTGTACCGTTTGATGGTTCAAGGGGTTCCGCTTGAGCCTTTTCAATAAAAAAATTGAGGTTTACTCCGCCTTTATGCCTGCTGATCGAGACACTTTGGTCAAGCGTGCCACCTCAGATTTGATGAGCAATCCAAAATCTTCTGGCGAAGGGCTGGCAACAAGTTCAATGCCACGCTCGGCAAAACTGCCCACCAATTCGTCTTTAGCATAGGCTTTCACGATTTCGGCATGCAGACGTTGCACGATTTCTTTAGGTGTTCCGGCTGGCGCCAGCAACATATTGATAGTCACATCTTCATAACCTGGAAAACCTGATTCCGCAATGCTGGGAATACCCGGCAACAAGGGTGATCGATTCAAACTGGTTACGGCAATGGGACGGATTTTTTCTGAACGAATATGCGATAAAGAAGTGCTGATTTGGTCAAACATCAGCTGAGTTTGTCCACTGATTACATCCACAACTGATTGCGCATTTCCTTTGTAGAAGATATTGAGCATGCGAATACCCGCTCGATTAGAAAAAACCTCACTGGCAATATGGCCGGTTGAACCATTTCCGCTACTGGCTACCGTAAGCCCCTCTGGGCGTGCTTTAGCTTGCTGAATCACATCAGCTACAGACTGGATCGGCTGCTGAGCACCAGTTACCAAAACCATCGCAGCCTTGCATGTTAAAGACACGGGGGCGAAGTCTTTGATGGGGTCATAGCCGGCATTGGACAAAATCAAGGGGGCTGTAAAGAAGGTGCTGGAGTGCGCCAGAAGCGTATATCCATCAGGATTGGATTTGGCAACCAGTTGCGTGCCCAAAAGTGATGAAGCACTGGGCCGGTTTTCCACCAGAACTGGTTGACCAAGTCCCTTGGTGAGCTCCTTGGCAAGCGTTCTGGCTACGATATCCACGTTGCCGCCGGGCGCTACAGGCACAATAATTTTGATGGGCTTACTAGGCCAAGCATCTTGCGCAGAGCACATCAACACTGAACTACCTAGACATAAACCTACTAAAAGACGCGGTAAAAAGGTCAACATGATTTGGATCCTTACGACGGATTGAATTGATACAGATACTCTGGATTACTTTTAAGAATTTTGTTCCAGTTCAAAACGTCCACCCACTCACTGATTCGCTGCAAGGCCCGAGCATCATCAATAGGGTGAAAGGGCTCTAAGATATTAGGGGATCTTGCTTGACCAGGCCAAGCGCCGGGATGGGGCCAGTCAGTGCCCCATAGCATCCGGTCTGGGCGAGCATTTAGCAAGGCTTGGGCAATGTGCTGTGCATCTTCGCAATCGGGTTGATCAGAAATTCTGTGAGCTGCAGACAACTTGACCCAAATTTTCCCGCTGGATACCAATTTCAATAGGGTTTTAAACCCAGGCTGATCAACGCCCTTAGAAGCCATAGACCTGCCAAAGTGATCAATCACCACAGGAACGGGCAATCTAAGTAAACAGTCTGAAACAGAGGCAATCACATCAAGTGTGGTGTAGGTTTGCACATGCCAACCCCATGGCTCCACCCTTTGCGCAGACCATAGAAGCAATTGACGAGCCACATCTGGGTCGTGCTGGCCCGCAGACTCAAGGTTAACGCGCACACCTCTAACCCCAGCTTGGTGCATTTGTTCTAGTTCAGCGTCAGATGTGGCTTCATGAATGACTGCAACCCCTCTTGCCTGGAGGTTGGAAGTGCTGTTGATGTGCTCTAAAGCATCGACAAGGCAGCGGTTGTCCGCACCCTGTGGGCTGGCCTGAACCACCACCACCCGGTGCAGGCCAAGCTGAGTCAAAAGATACATCAAGTCTTCAACTGGTGCGGGCCCAGGGGTATAAGCACGCTCAGGCGATAAAGGGAATCGGTCAAAGGGACCAAACACATGCACATGACAATCGCACGCCCATGCAGGCAGGGGGTGGGCAAAAGTTGTTGATTTAGGCCGCATCACACGACTCTATGAAAGGGCTCGCCGCCCTGCAAGACCTGCCACAGCTGCTGAGCGGCAGCTAGGGAGCTTTTGGCCAAAGTTTCGTCGGTGCTGCCCGCAACATGAGGCGTGGCAATGACATTGGGTAGTGTCAGCAAAGGGTGATCGGAAGCCGGGGGCTCTTTATCTTGCCAAACATCTAAAGCGGCTCCGCCTAAGTGACCAGCCTTTAAAAATTGGTAAAGCGCGGCCTCATCTATTAGCCCGCCACGTGACACATTGATCAAAAGAGCGCCAGGCTTCATAAGAGCCAATACGTCTGCATTCACCATATGGTGGTTTTGGGCGTTATAGGGCACATGCAATGACAAGACATCAACGTTTGACCACATTGCATCAAGCTGAGTAACTCGAACATGCTCTAGACCCGACCATTTGCTGGCATCCGCCCAAGGGTCGAAGGCCAAAATACGACAACTGAATGCAGCTTTCATGATTCGGGCAAATTCATAACCAATATTGCCCATACCCACTATGCCTAATGTTTTGCCATTGAGCTCGATTCCTGGGTATTCGTTGCGGTTGAAGACGCTGCCTGCACGAATAAGTCGATCAAATTGCGACACCCTTCTGGCCAGTGACCCAACAAGGGTGAGTGCCATTTCGGCCACGGCGACCTTATTGATGCCTGGCGTGTTGCAAACCGTTAGGCCAAGAGACTTGGCTAAATTTAGATCAATATTGTTGACACCCACCCCCAACTTGCTGATTGCTTTGAGTTGACGCGCTTGTTGCATTTCTACTGCGGGCACCTTTACGGTTCTGACCATCACACCCACAGCCTCTTCATACCAGACGGATCTTTTAGGGTCATCCCATCTCACCAACTCGGTACGTTCTTGCAACCAGTTCAGGCCCTCAGGGTGCATCTCATCAAGTACATAAACTTTCATCTGGGAATTAATGGATTAAGGCTGGTGGAATATGGAAACTCACATCCTAATCGTTCATTTGACTTTAAAGCCCTATGGTCATCACCTATCAAATTCAGGTGAGGTTTATGGCAAACTGACTTTGTGCGTGTTGCAAAGCTGCCTCCATAAGACCTGTACCGTCCATAAAAATCTATGTCTTATCTAACCAACTTCCCCTCCCTTAAAGACCAAGTATCTGCAGAAGAATGGCAGGCTCGCTTGGATTTGGCTGCGACATACCGTTTGGTTGATCTTTATGGTATGTCAGATTTAATTTACAACCACATCACATTGCGCATACCGGGCACGGATCATTTGTTAATCAATCTTTATGGCTTGCTTTACAGAGAAATTACCGCCTCTAGCTTGGTCAAAATTGACCTTGAAGGCCAAATTTTGACCAAGCCCGACACTGACTACGGCATCAATCGCTCCGGCTATGTCATACACGGCTGCATTCATGAGGCACGAGAAGATGTGAATTGCGTCATGCATACCCACACCCGTGCGGGCATGGCGGTGTCTTCAATGTCCTGCGGGTTGCTTCCCTTGACGCAAACAGCCATAAGATTTGTAGGGCACTTGGGTTACCACGACTATGAAGGCCCTGCCATTGATATTGCCGAAAGAGAGCGTCTAGTGAAAGACCTTGGACAGCACAACGCCATGGTCTTAAACAATCATGGACTGCTTACTTGCGGGCCCACTGTTGGCGAGGCTTTTAACCTGATGTACAACCTTGAACTGGCTTGCCGCGTACAAGTAGACTGCATGGCTGCTCAAACACAAATTAGGTTACCCACCACTGAAGTGCTTGAAAAGACAGCCCACTTGTACCAACCAGGAACACGACGCCCTTACGGAGTTTTAGAGTGGCACGCCATGATGCGCTACGTGGAAGCCGAGGCCCTAAACTCTGGTTTTCCGCCCTATTCCATTTAACCTAGGAAAAAGTTCAAGATTGCTCAGGGCGTACGTGCTTCGTCAACTTGTAGGTACAGCACACTGCTACAAAAGCACTGCCCATCGCACCCCAAAAAATGCTGGTAAGGCCCCAATGTTCAATCAAGGCGCCGCCTGCCAAACCACCCACTACACCAGTTAAACCATAGGCAATGAGGCTGTACAGGGCCTGACCGCGGCCCCTTAAGGCTGCGGGGAAGTGTTGGGATATCAAATGAATGCATACCGAGTGGTGGGCAGCAAACGTGACCGCATGCAGCAACTGCGCCAGCAACAGAACGGGCCAATAGTCCGCCCCAGCAGCGGTGAACCCCATACGTATAAAAGTCAACAACGCAGCCACGCACAACCACGAACTTAAGGGCAACCAAGGCAACCAGCGGCTCTGGGTAAAGAACCAGACAATTTCCACCAAAACAGAGGCTCCCCACAATAAACCAATGACCGTCTTGCTATAACCCAAGGCGTCCAAATACAGCGACAAGAAAAAGTACACCGCCATATGCGCCAGCACATGAAAAAACACGCTGGCAAACAACCATTGCACCAAAGGTTGCTTGAGCACCGGCCACACAAGG
>Ga0214923_10003162_pt1 | contig 20941 bp, 31 predicted proteins | sample LL1510_MetaG_FD_177993 | JGI IMG/M metagenome (GOLD analysis project Ga0214923, IMG submission 177993) | Freshwater microbial communities from Lake Lanier, Atlanta, Georgia, United States - LL-1510 | ecosystem: Environmental > Aquatic > Freshwater > Lake | place: USA: Georgia | collected...
ATCGTCATGTCTACAACACCATTACGCATGGCAAAGAGCAATCTTGGTGTTAATGCGGTAAACAACTTTGGCGGTTCATCATCTGGGCAGATGGTAAATGTGTATGGAAGTTTAGCCATGATTTTTTTCCTTTAATTTGGCTTCGATGGCGCGGGCAAAAGATTCTTCTGGCCCAAAGCAAGAATTAAAACCAATCTCTTTACCAATAATCTCGCTCACTTCTTCATCCGTCAGCCCAACCCATTGCTTAGCTGGTTTGCTTGAAATACAAGTAACCGTATAGGGTTTGCCGCATTGGCACTGCCACGCTGTAGGCCCATGCCACACACCGTCGATAAAACCTACCCCGCTATCTGTTGGTGTCTTTGCTGTTTTGTTTTCAGCCATGATTCTTCTCCTTCAAGTCTTTCTCGATAAGCTCTGCCATATATGCCGTGTCTAACTCATCACAGAAAGTTGCTGCATACCGACAATAACTAACCTCCTCATCCGTCAGCCCAACCCACTCACGCTTTGGTGGCGCGGTGTAGAGTGGAATCTTTGGCAGGTTTACTATTGTTGGCGTATGCCACGATGTAAGTTTGGCCCACTCAAGTTTTTGCTTTTCCACATTAATAAACGCCACCGGCTCTTGCTCTGTTTCCAGTGCTTGGCGTAAAACGGCGATGGCTTCACCGTAGTAATTTTCATTGCCCGTTTCCGTCAACATCTCTGCGCTTGCATCCTCCAGCACCTCTATCGCTTCTTCAATAGCTTCTCTATCCATGATTCTTCTCCTTGAGCTTGGCTTCGATATACCGTGCAAATCGAACGCCATCCTCATTTAAGAAAAGGACTTCCATGTCCTCATCCGTCAGCCCAACCCACTCTGTCGGTGCGCGGTAAAGGGCTAGACCAACGGGCAAAACAACCGCGGGGTCGGTTGGTTGGATGACGCAGTAACCCCCATAAAACCCCGACACATAGCCCACAGGTTTTTGTTCTGGTGTGCTGGCTCGCGCTTGCGCTTCGGCCCAAGACTCTCTAAGCCAAACCATCCATTCGTCTCTTGTCATTGGTTTGTTTTTCGGCACTGTGTTTTCCACGGCGTTTTACTCCACATCTCTATTAGGTTTCCACGAATCCAAAGAACGCATCTCAGCCTCCTCCAAAGAACGCATCTCAGCTTCTAGTTCCCTGAGATCGTTAGCTGCATCAGATACCCCGTGCCAATCATGGCGAGCTACCATAACTTTTAGATACTCTATTAATACTTGCCCCTGTAAGGCAAGGTCTTTATAGTCTTTCATTTTTAGTTCCTTCATTTAAACGTTGAATTTCTCGGTCAATGTACCACCGAGCTTTACGTAAATCTTCAATTTCTTTCCCCTTCAACGACGCTCGCCAAATATATTTCACCGCATTACCAAGACAAAAATTCATGTGCTCAGTTATTTCAATACACTCCACACCACTAGGGTGCGAAGTATAGTGCTTAGGATTATTTACGGTGTCGGTCATAGAATCCTCCAACCTTTAACTTCTTTTGTCCAAGATCTTTCCCACAAGTTCATCGTCGTTAGTCGTGCTCCGCTTTCTATAAGCTCTGTTGTTGTGTATGTCTTCGCTTCGTATTTACCACCGGGGCCGACCCATCGATGTTTCTCAACATAGTGCGGTACATACGGCACGCCGTATAAGATAAACGCAGGCTGAATTACCGTTTCTGCAAGTTCGTTTTGGTTAAGTGCACTCACTCTCTTTCCCTACGTTTGAGCATTGCATTAGCAATCAGATACGCTGTGTTGGCAAACGCTTCTTCTGGTTTGATGTGGGGCATCTGCGCCCACTTACCTGCAAAGATCCCTGCAATAACTTGTCCTGCGAAGTAATCTCTCAATGACATCCCCGGATGTACAAACCTCTCACCTTCTGGTTGCGGTATATCGTTAGGAAACGCTGGCCCACCGTCCGTAAACTCAATCATTCTGCACCTCCACTTAATCTAAACACGATACTTTTCTCTCCGTTCAATCATTGCGTCTGCTATCTCACGATACTTTTCTCTCCGTTCAATCATTGCGTCTGCTATCTTGTAAGCGAAATCGGCAAAGGCAACTTCAGGTGTTGAGAGCGGTATGTGTCCCCACTTACCTGCAAGGATGCCCGTGATAGCAGCCATAGCGAACTGATCCCGGAAATCTGGGTTATTGTTATTATAATGTTCCAACTCTGTGTTAATGTTATCCAAAAACTGCTTAATGGTTTCTAAATTCACTAATTCATCGTTCATTCCACACCTCCACTTAGTCTGAGTTCAACACGTGCCTTATCCAGTGCAGCAATACGCTTACGCTCTGCAATAACTTTTGGATCTTTCCAAGGGTACGGCTGCTTCAACAGCCTCCAGTGACGCTTAAAGGTTTCAAGCACGTTGGTGCTCTCTGATGTCGTCTTCATAGTAAGTTCGTTAGCCATGTTTTCACCTCGTTCATGTTGACTTCGTTAACCACGATTGCCGCACCGAGTGCGTTCTCAATACTGTCTAAGTTCTTTTGTTGAAGGGGCGTAGGTTTGTTGCTGCCTGCTTTACATTCGATAGCGAAAAACTTCCCATGGAAACACCCAACAATGTCAGGCACTCCGCTGCTTCCATAGCCCCCAGTGACAGGGTAGAAGTAATACGCACCGAGTTCTTTGAGCTGCTCAACCACGCGCCGCTTAACCTTAACTTCTGGTGTACTAGCCACGGAACCACCTGCGGATGCGTTCAAATAACGTGGGCTTCTCCTCTTCTTGGGGAACTGGTATCGGGTAATCTACGGGGGGCGTGAGCGGTACGTCGTTGGCTTTGGGCGATTCGATGATGGGGTTGGTTGATACTAATCCACCGATACCCTGCTGCTTGTTGATTTGATATCGCACGTTGTAGACCACGTGGGGTTTGCAGTGCAGCTTGTTGATAATGAACCTGTTGTCATGCCCTGCCAGAATCATGCGCTTGACCTTCTGAGGTACAGAGTTGCGGTTAGGTTTGCGAGTCCTTCTCGCAGGTTTAGATTGTTCAATAGTTGTTTCCATTTGTTTTCCTTGATGGAAAGTTAGGGAATTCCCTAACTTTCCTTTTGATAATTAAGACTTTGCTTCGATCCAGAAAATAGAATCAGATATGCGCCGACCCACCCCATCTACATATATCGTAGGAGGAGTGGGATTGACCATCATCAATAACGCTAACCGTGACGCCACCCAGTCGGGCAAGTCGTCAACACCACTGTAGTGTCCGCTTATATCATTGTCAAGATATATCATGTCGAAATGCAAAATATTTATAGACTTGTCATTCTCGATAGATAACCGATATAGTTTGTGTGACTTTGTTTCATCCATGAGCATCTTAGGATGAAGCGTCTTCTCGTCGGAGGAAGTCACGATATCGTGGTAAGTCAGCATGTGCAGTGCAAGCAAGTAAGTCTGCTCGTCCATAATATGTTTGCACTTGTCGTACTTCATGCGTACAGCACGCTGATACCCCATGACGGCTTTGACCGTCTTAATCCTGTACGTATCGTCGAACATGTCTTCCATGCGAAGTATGTGTTTGGTCATGTGCGTACTACCCAGAAAGATGTATCGGAAACCTTGACCCCTGCTTCTGGCAGGTAGTCGTTGACGTTGAGCATGTTCAACATGGCGAGCTTGTTTATAAGATCTTCAGGCATATCCTCCATAGCGATCACGTTAGTCTCACGCACGATAGGATTGCGAGTCCACACCTGCACATCGGTGAACAACAACACGTTACACATTTGCTTACCCGTGAACTTATCTTCAAACACAGTAACAAAGTAAGCATGCACAGACTTCGATATAGATTTTGTTTCCTCGTATGCTTGCTTGGCTTTGATGATCGCTTGCTTGAGTGGCTCGGATTCAAACTCGTACCCGTTATCTAGCAGCTTGAACATCTCGCTTCGCAGGTCGTCGTGATCTTTCACATCACGGAACGATCTGCCTGACTTATGTGTAATATCTGATATGAAGTTACTCGCACCGTTGTAGATGGGATCAAAGTTAACAACAGCGATCTCGTGAGGTTTGTACGGTATGGCAAGCCGCTTTGTCTCACGCACAATCTTATCCCGTGTCTCGGACAGCACCATGTAGTGTTGGCTGCGGGCAGTTGAGAACTTCTTATTCTTTATGCTACGTGCACATACCATGTACTTGTAGATAGTGCTCGTCACACCGTAGTCGGCGTACCCGATTCGGAAGAGCGCCATGTCGTGGTCGTCGTAGTACGCCCACACCTCCTGCCATATTGATATATCCGTAGATATGTGGCTGTGCATCGGTCTGCAACATGGCCCGACACCGAACCGCAGCTTGGGGTTAGCCGCTGCCACGTGGTTAATAAACGCAAACATCTCAGATACAACTAAGAAACCACTGTGTTTCATGGCACGGATCGATCCGTTGTCGTTGAGTAGTTGACTCTCTGTCACGTTTGCACATGCAGCTACCTGATCCTTTGTCATTGTCTTGATGGTGTTTACATACGCGTGTTCATAACTCATGGTGTTCTCCAAAGTAAAGGTAAGAAGTTAGGGAATTCCCTAACTTCGGTTTCAGTTATCCCACTGCACGTGCAGTGTCGTACCCACAGGCGCATACTTCTCCGTGCCGTCGATCACACACCACAGCACAGGATGTGACCACGTACCCCAATTCTCGATGTACCCGTCGGTCAGCATCACCACGGCTGTCGGGTTGATGCCATGCTTTGATAAGTACTTAGGCACACATGACGCATCCGTGCCGCCACCACCTTTAGGTTTTGTACTAGCAACTAATCCGTCGGAGGTTTCGGCGTTGTATGTTTCATGTGCACGCACTGATGTATCCCAATACAACAAGTGGATCTTCTCAGGCTGTATGGTGTCGCAGATAGACTTGACTTCTGTTAAGAACTTAGCCAGATCACTGGAACCGATAGACCCAGACGTATCCACACCGATCACCACATCACCGATGCGCTGCGATACACCCGATGGCAAGTAATGACCTGATGATATGAACCTGCGGTTAGGTCTGCTCCACGTGGAGAAGTCGTTGCCTTTGCAGTTTGTAGATAAGAACTCACGCAATGCCTCGCGCCAATCAACTTTTGGTTGCATCAACTGCTTGAGATCCCTGTCCACCTCGATACCCAACTTACCCGCAGCCAGTGCACCCTGCCGCACTGCCTCGTCGATATCACGTTCTAGTTCTTTCTTCTCCTCATCAGATAGTGACTCTGCACCCTCCCAGTCGTGCTCGTCCATACCCTCATCACCACCCTCTCCGCCCCCTTCATCTTCAGGTTCACTTGCTAACAACTTATAGACTTGGGCCGAGTCCATACCCCGATACTTCTCGTCGTACATACCCAGTGGCTTGCCGTCCGGTGTTTGCGGCATCGTGGCGAACTTGTCCTTGTTGTCATCGAGAATCTTGATGTTGATCACGTGATCACATGCTTTGTTCGCACGGCCATGATCTTCTTTCCACAAGTGCCGCCACGTGGTCAGATGCCGATACAACTTGTGATAGCACTCGTGCAGGACAACGAACCGCAGCTCCGCATCATTCAGGGAATCCACGAACGCACGACCATATCGCTCGTCCCGACCATTGGTGCAGGCTGTCGATGTTTTGTTATCCACCGTACGATTACCCACCATGAGCACCCCTGCGAGTGCAATGTATTTGGGATTGCCGAGGATATCGACGACAGCTTTTGTGACGCGCTGTTCCGCAGTCAGTTGTTTACCGATCATTAACATGTTGCTCTCCAGTTGTGGTTAGTAATTACTTCTTATCGCCAGTGAACATATAGTTATTAGCCAATGCCCACTTAGTGAACTTGCCGTTAGTCATGACCATGGATCGTTTGCTGTACTTCTCTGAGCGCACACCATTGGCGAACATACCCTGTGCTTCCTTATCCAGACGCTGCATGTAGTCCATCCACGGATCTACCCAATCACGCTCGATCACGGTCAGGGTACGGAAGACAAGCATGCACACGGCAGCGTCCGAGTTAGGAACCTTGGCACTGAAAGGATCTTTCTTGATTGACTCAAGTGTCGGCAGTTGGTCAGACAGTTTCACGAACGCCATGAGATCCATAGCTGCTCGCTCGCCCAACGTACCAATCAGTAAAGATGTCATGGTCTGACTGTCGAGGATGTCTCGTTGTTGCAGCCAGTCGCTCGCCGCATGCAGTGACCGTGGGGTTACGAACGCAACACGTGATGCACTTGCCTTGGGATGGAAGATGTACGGGTTGTCGTCGGGATGTGCAATCTCTTCAAAGCTGTGGAACAACTGAGGATTATCTTTACACCAACCGAGCAAGGTGTGGTCGATGCCATTGTTGATACCCCACTCGATCCACTCCATATTTGTCGGCTTGCGTGATGTCACCACCGTGATGCGGTTGCGTGCATGTGGCGGTAACAAGTCACCCACTCCCTCTGCGCCGAGGTTAGTTGTAGCGAATCTCACACTGTCTTTGTGCAGCTCGTGCGATCCGGCTTTACCTTCGAGCATGATACGCAGCATCGCGTTCTTCACGGCAGGGTTAGCTTTACCGTACTCGTCGATCATCAGGATGATGGGTTTGCTTAGATGTAAGCCAAGCTCTTCGTTCGGCACGAACCGCACGAACCCCTGCTCGTCGATGGTTTGCAGTTGTGGAATTGTGATGTCACCAAGATCCTTGGTTGTGCAGTCGAAGTAGCACATCGTGTGGTTAGTTAGGGAATTCCCTAACATCTTTAAGAGTGACGACTTACCCGTACCCATGTGCCCCTGCACAAGCACGGTTCGTTTGTTGCCACCTGCGATGATGGCTTTGGCGATCTGATCAAGACCGAGTGCGTAGATCTGTGTAGCTGTTGACATGTTGTTTCCTTGGTTGTGTGAAAGTTGTTAGCAGTAAAAATAAATGTCGTCGGGCTAGCCGCTAGCCCGATCCTTAGTTGTGTGAAAGTTGTTAGAAGCCAAGTCCTGGCAAGCTGTCGATGATCTTCTTGACCTCTGCCACATGGCTACGGGTTTCGGCGCGTAGATGCACATCCTCCCGCAGTGCGTCCGGTGTCACGCCATCCAGTGCGAGTGTAAGTCTGCGCTGTGCGTCAGCCATCACGGGATCGTTTGTTATATTGAACATGCTCATCATGTCCACCATCTCACGCACGTTCTCGACGATTGAATCGCTGAACTTCTGCTTGTTGCCTTTGTCGTTGATGATCCCATGCCTGTCCAGACCGTCGATCATGCTGACCACTGACTTGTGCACCCGCTGCCAGATGTCGTTAACTGTTGCCTGTATCTGTTGGTTGTAATACTTCTCATAGGATTCCTTGAGAACCACCGCTGCCTCGTTGTTGATGTCGATGCGCCAGTCACCTGCCGTAGGCATAGGCACAGCCGAGAACCTGAACCGAAACTTATGCTGTAACTTGTCACGGGTTGGATACTCATCGGCATTGAACAATGACCCAAGTTTTATCTGTGCATTACCTAGCTCCCACTCGTAGGCATCGAGGAAGTTATTAACCAGACGCCAGAACTCCTGCTCCAGTGTGCTCATTGTTTTCTCATAGCCGTCACGTGTCGGCGTACCCATGTACATGGGTAGTGTGCACAGTCTCATGCCTAGATCTGACCACGGGGTTGTCATGGCATAGTGTGTATTCCGTGCGTTAGCTGCAAACTTCTGCACCGCACTCAGTTCTTCGCAGTCGCCTAATAACTTCTTAGTCACGTTGGCTACACCGACAGCGGTATTATTCTGCGCCTCGACAGCGTTTGCGGCGCGTTTGTCTTGTTTCCTACCTGTCCATGTGCTGATGGACAGATCGATGAGCACCGCACCCGATGAGATGCTAGGGAAAGAAAAGGTTGGTGCGGAAAGGGTTGGTGCGGGTGTTGCTAGTGTTGCAATGGTTTCCATTTGAATCTCCGTTGGTTGGTTAAGAGTTAGGGGATTCCCTAACTCGTTTACTGCTGAACTACTTGTACTACTTTTACTATTATACACTATCTGCTATGTTTGTCAATAGTTTCATACTATCTGATACGTTATGTACTACAGCCAGCCCAAGGCATACATGAGCACAAGCACTACTACGCACCAGATCATCCCCAGACCTACAAGTAAATCGCCGTCCTTGTTCATTGCTTTATCTCCTCGATTGACTCGACATTCCACGAAGCATCCTCAAGATCGCCATGCTCGTAGTTGTTATCTAACTCTTCCCATGCTTTGTTTTCGGCATCCTCCTCGGATGTAGCTTCGACGGTTATGACCACGTACGATGTACGCCTTAACTCGACTTCAAATGTTTTCATTTCACTAGTCCTCCTTTGTTGTTCAGACCTTGCAGGTCTGAGGTGTTGGTAATCAATACGTAATTACTTTTGTGCATGGGGGCGGTGCACCACTGCACGGTTCTTGCACTCTCCTCGCCGCAGGGCATGCAGACTTTGTAGCCTGCTTTGAAACGCTTGAGGGAGAAGGTTGTGCCGCATGTTCTGCACCTCGGTCTAACGTGTTGCTTGGTCATGTGTGCTCCGTTGGTTGTTGGGTTGAAAGTTAGGGAGTTCCCTAACTCGTTATAAAGTTCGCTTTTTAACTGCTATAAAGTTCGCTTTAGGTACAACAAAAGTTCGTTTTTACAAAGTTCGTTTTTTACCTCCCTACAAAGTTCGTTTTTACTACTTATAATAATTATAACTCATTTGTTCGCTTTTGTCAAGTGTTCTGTTCTGATAGGGGGGCGCGTAAGTTATTGATTTGACGCAGGTGTTCCTAAAAAAAGGGGGGGGTCGGGTACACCCCCCCTCCTGAGAGAAAAAGATTTATCTATAAGATGTTTTTTTCTTGGCTATTTTTCAAAAAAAGTACCCGTCCAAAGTTGTTAAAAATTATAATTGCGAACTTATTAAAGTTAGATACTATATGCAACAATTAGTGAAGCACTATCTGATAGCCCGTGCAAGTATCTGCAACTAAAACTATCTAGAATAAAAGTTCCTTACAAACCGAACTTTATCGGAACTTTTGCCCTTTTTTCCGAACTTTATGCCCAAAAACCGAACTTTATGCCCGCTCCCCAAATGTTCGTTTTTTGCAAATGTAAAGTTCGTTTTCACTCGACATAAAGTTCGTTTTTGCCTCGAATCAAAAGTTCGTTTTTCCAAAACATAAAGTTCGTTTTTGGTAGACCTAAAGTTCGTTTTTTATTTGTAGCGATCCGCCCCCCGCCGCTTCTGGAACCGGCGTCAAAGAAGTTAGGGAATTCCCTAACTCGCGGTCTGGCCGCTCGCCGCGTGGGCTGAGGTGGTGCGTGATGTGCTCAACGCTGCTCTGGGAACTGGCATCGAACCCGCCGGAGCGGGTGAGAAATTTAGGACAAAAAAAGCCCGCCGAAGCGGGCTTGGTGTTACGCGTTTGGTGCTATGCGAGCCAGTGCAGACTGAAGATCTTTGATAAACGCCGCGATATCGTTGATCTGCGCGGCTTCTTTCTTCTGCGCTTGAGCGATCATCGTTGCCAATTCTTTGCGCTTAGTGGCCTCCCATGTGGACTTGCTAGCCTCCGCACCATCAGATCCACCGGCGCTAATCCTACGTTCCAAGGCATTGCGAAGATCCTTCATCTTGCTGCCAACCTGCTGCTGCCAATACTTGGCATTAATCTTGCATAGCGCATCACGGTTAGCCTTGGCCTTGCCCTCATCGAGTTCGGGCAAATCCTTCGCGCCAAGTGCGATCATCTTCTGCGCGTTAGTTGAAAACCCCGCGACAATGGCACGGCCTAACGTGTCATAGAACGCGCGATCCTCACCCTTCTTGGGGGCCATCATGCTTTCTGGCCTGATGCCGTCAGCGTAAAGGCCGTCAACGGCCTTGATCATCTTCTTGCTAGCAGTGATGCTAACGTTAGAAAAGTCAGTGATGGCCTTGATTGTCGATGCTGAAATGGTACTCATGTTGAATCTCCTGAAATGTTAGGGAATCCCCTAACCTGTGGCAGAGCGATATTGCTCGACATCACAGACTATATTATGCACTATCTGTCACCCTTTGTCAAGGGTAAACATGTTCTGACAAGATCAGTTAGGGGATTCCCTAACTTATAAGTTATAGAACTTAGCACGGTTGGGTGGGTGACCCCTACCCTACGGGGGGAGCCCCTGTACAGTTTGGAGTCCCGCTGGCTGTCTAGGTCTACTATTCCGCGTCCGCATACCCCAAGCAGCAAAGTTAGTATATAAATACTATAACAATATACCCCCACCCCCTTCTAATAACATCCTAGTTATCCACACCCCACCCCCCTCTAATATAGAAACCCCCCGGCTATTTATTGACATCCTTTGCTTATTTGTTATATTCAGCTCTCGGTCTTTATGGACTTGCGAACATGGAACGTACTATTAAAGTAGAACCTGAACTTGGGGTGCCTATAACCCCCGACGTTAATTATTACGACTTGCGAGATCGGGCTGAGGCCATGTGCAAGTCCGTTGAGCTATTAGAAGAACACGGCTTAGAAGTGAAAATAACCGAGAATGACCGAGAAATAGCCGGTGCGTTGACCCAAGCTTACGCTGCCGATTCAGAAAAAACCTCCAAGGCGGCTACTACGGCGCGTATGGCTGTCATGACCCCTGAGTCTTTGATAAAAATCCGTGAGTATTTAGACGAATATGGACGTGCGGTTGTAAATAGGGCTATAGAAATCAGGCATACCGTTACCAATCGGCTGCTGGAAGAGTCCAAAAACCCAGATCCAAGGATAAGAATCCGTGCGTTAGAGCTTTTAGGTAAGGTTTCTGATGTTGGGTTGTTTACAGAACGCTCAGAAATCACGGTTACTCACCAATCGACTGATGAAGTGCGGGAAAGACTGCGTGAAAAACTCCAAAGGCTGATTAAGCCTTCAGATGACGGCCCGTATGTGGTTGAAGATGGGGTCGATGTGATCGATGTTGATGAAGAATTTGGGCTAAAACCTAAAGCTGAGCCAAAAACTGACGAATGAATGCAGTTTTAGACTTTTCGGACGCTGAAATCCAGCAAATGCTGGACAATTTGGATGCGTTTACCCCCGAAGAACAGGCAGAAATCGAAAAACTTGCAGATATTCTGGAAGAAAGGAAGCTTGCGAGTGCTTGTTACAACGACTTGATTGAATTTTGTAAGCACATGCAGTCAGACTACAAGGTAGGTAAACACCACCGAAGGCTGGCAAATCTGCTTATGGATATTGCAGTAGGTAAGAAGGATCGGGTGTGCGTGAACATGCCTCCACGCCATGGAAAATCTCAGCTTGTGTCTATTTACTTCCCTGCATGGTTTATGGGGAGGTTCCCAAACAAGAAAATCCTGATGGTTTCGCACACTACTGACTTGGCCGTGGATTTTGGGCGTAAGGTCAGGAATATTATTGATGACGAGCGGTACAAACAGGTATTTCCCACGGTGTCGCTAGCCATTGATTCAAAAAGTGCAGGGCGTTGGAACACTAATATGGGTGGGGAGTATTTCGCTTGCGGTGTTGGTTCAGCCTTGGCAGGTCGTGGTGCTGACTTATTACTAGTAGACGACCCACATAACGAGCAAGACATTATTAATGGGAACTTCGACGTTTTCGAGAAAGCTTACGAATGGTTTACGTATGGTGCACGTACACGCTTGATGCCCGGAGGGCGCATAGCGATTGTTCAAACCCGTTGGCATCAGGATGATCTGACAGGACGCGTTACCCGTGACATGGGTAACAATGAAGGTGCAGACCACTACGAGGTTGTTGAGTTCCCGGCAATCTTTAATGCAGGCACCGATCATGAGAAGGCGTTATGGCCTGAGTTCTTTGACATACCTGCGCTGCACCGCACAAAAGCTTCCATGCCGGTGTTCCAGTGGAACGCTCAATATCAGCAAAACCCGACAGCAGAAGAAGCGTCTGTTATTAAGCGGGAGTGGTGGAATATCTGGGAGAAGGAAGATCCGCCTGATTGTGAATACATCATTATGACGCTGGATGCCGCTGCCGAAACCCATAACCGTGCAGACTTTACGGCGCTCACTGTGTGGGGTGTGTTTATGAATGACGACCCCGATACCAAGGCATCAAGCACCCATAACATCATATTACTTAATGCAGTGAAAAAACGGATTGAGTTTCCGGAGTTAAAAGAACTTTCCATGGAACAGTGGAACGAGTGGGAGCCTGATGCGTTTATTGTGGAAAAGAAAGTATCAGGTACTGCGCTTTATCAAGAGTTGCGACGCACGGGTATACCCGTCGGTGAGTACACGCCACACAGGGGTAGCGGCGACAAGCTAGCCCGATTAAACTCAGTGGCTGATATTGTCAGGTCGGGATTATGCTGGGTGCCTCAAACGCGGTGGGCTGAGGAAGTGGTAGAAGAGATTGCAGGATTTCCGTTCATGGCCCACGATGACTTGGTTGATACAACGGTAATGGCCCTGATGCGGTTCCGTCAAGGCGGCTTTATTCGATTACCATCGGACGAGCCTGATGAGATTCAATACTTTAAACGCCGCAAGGGCGGGTACTACTAAGGGGTTAGTGTATGGAATACGATCCTAAAACACGGGAGTATCTTAGAGATCAAGGGTTTCCTAGTTCAGAAAAAGCTACGTCGGTTGCAAACCGCCAACTTCCATCCACTGCGGCAGGGCTTCCGGGGCTGTTGGTGCGGGAGATGCCGTACCTAGAAGATACAAATGCTGAAGGGTTTGTGTTTTCCAATTCGCGGGACATACCGGGGAACCGTAAACTACAACAAAACGTATTTGTACGCCCCAGTGCATCAGATGCAACGATTGCCCATGAGATTGAGCATTTATTAGCCAGACAGAATCTAGGACTTGGCAGTTCGATTAATCAGAAATTTGATGAGTTGATTGGGGATAAAGACGGTAAAGAAGGTAAAGTAAAACGGAGTATGTTTGTATCAGATGCTATGAGAGCACTTCCGTATTTGGAAGAAAAGTATGGGCTAGTAAAGAACGCTTACTTCGATCCTGTTGCTATGCGAGCAATGACAGGAAACAACTTTGGTATTGGTTTTTACGAAGTAGTAGCGTCTTTGGCTGGTCTTGAAGCCGCTAAGAATGTGGATTTGACTAAAGACCCCGTGCTACGGAAAACGTTATTTGCGGATAAAGATGTGCGTGAAACGTACAACGCCTTGACGGGGCTACGACAGACTAGGTTAGACCCTAGAGATATACCCCCACATACTCGGATAAAAGAGAAAGAAGAAAGCACCATGCAGAAAATCAAGTCAAAACTAGGATTTTCGTGGGGTGGGCAGGTCCCGCAAGCCGGAAACGGTAAGTTAATTTAAGGAAAAATCATGAGTTCCAGTGCAATTGCCAAAGGGCTTTACGCCGCTCCCATGGGGATCGAGAGTCTAGGTGCAGACGAGCAGCCGCTAGAAATTGATATTGTTAACCCTGAGATGGTGACACTGGACGATGGGAGTGTAGAAATCACACTCATACCAGACGGGGAAGAAGGTGAAGGTGAGTTCGATGAGAACTTAGCTGAGACCCTAGATGAAGGTACGGTGCAGGAGGTTGCAAACGAGTTATCGGGGCTGATTGATGCAGACCTCACCTCCAGAAAAGAGTGGGCCGATACGTTTGTAAAAGGTTTGGAAGTTCTTGGGTTTAGGTACGAAGAGCGAACCGAGCCTTGGGATGATGCTTGCGGGGTGTACTCCACGGTGCTTGCTGAAGCTGCCATCCGCTTTCAAGCGGAGACTATGAGCGAGACATTCCCTGCCGCTGGCCCAGTAAAGACAAAGATCTTAGGCAAGATTACAAAAGAAAAAGAAGAAGCTGCCCAGCGTGTCAAAGAAGATATGAATTATCAACTGACCGAGCGTATGGTGGAGTATCGGTCAGAGCATGAGCGGATGCTCTATAGCTTGGGGCTGGCGGGTTCGGCATTTAAGAAGGTGTATTTCGACCCACGGTTTGGTCGGCAGGTGTCTATTTATATACCTGCGGAAGATGTGATTGTGCCTTATGGTGCGTCGCACATAGAGACTGCCGAGCGGGTTACGCACGTGATGCGTAAGACTAAAGTAGAAGTTGAGCGGTTAATGGCTAGCGGGTTTTACCGAGAATTGGACTTAGGCGAGCCGCAGACATTCCATACGGATATTGAAAAGAAAAAGGCTGAAGAAGGTGGTTACACCCTGACAAACGATGATCGTTACACCCTGATGGAGGTGCATGTGACGATGGCAATCGAGGGGGTGGACGATGAAGAAAATGACCTTGCTAAGCCGTATGTCGTTACGATAGAGAAAGGCACCGGGGAGGTGCTAGCGATTCGTAGGAATTGGAATTCTGATGACCCGCTGATGCTCAAGCGGGACCATTTTGTTCACTATATCTATATTCCGGGTTTTGGATTTTATGGGCTTGGGTTGATCCATATTATCGGTGGCTACGCCCGTGCGGGTACGTCGCTGATCCGTCAGTTAGTTGATGCAGGGACGCTGGCTAACTTACCCGGAGGCTTAAAGTCCAGAGGGTTGCGGATAAAGGGTGATGACACGCCGATAGCTCCGGGTGAGTGGCGGGATGTTGATGTGCCGGGAAATGCGATCAAGGACAACATCCTGCCGCTGCCGTATAAAGAACCCAGCCAGACACTACTAGCTCTGTTGCAGCGCATCACGGAAGAAGGCAGACGGTTGGGTGCGATCAGTGACATGAACGTCAGTGATATGTCGGCACAAGCTCCAGTGGGTACCACACTTGCATTATTAGAGCGCACGCTCAAGCCGATGGCGGCGGTACAGGCACGTGTCCACTTTGCGATGAAGCAAGAGTTTAAGCTCTTAAAGACAATCATTGCCGATTATGCGCCGGAGGACTATGACTATGAGCCGGATACTGGGATGGTGCGGGCCAGACGGTCTGACTATGCGACGGTAGAAGTTATCCCGGTAAGTGATCCGAACGCCACGACAATGGCGCAGCGGGTGGTGCAGTATCAAGCAGCGTTCCAGATGGCGCAGGGCGCACCGCAGATATATGACCTCCCATACCTGCACAGACAGATGTTAGAAGTACTGGGGATAAGAAATGCAGACAAGATTGTCCCAACAAGTGAAGATCAGAAGCCGCGTGATCCGGTATCTGAAAACATGGCGGTACTTGTTGGCAAACCTGTCAAAGCGTTTATTTATCAGGACCATGAGGCACACATTGCAACGCACACAGCGTTTATGCAAGACCCGATGATTGCTCAATCGATTGGTCAGAACCCGATGGGGCAGCAGATTATGGGTGCGCTGCAAGCGCACATTGCCGAGCACTTAGGCTTTAGTTATCGCAAACAGATTGAAGAGCGTCTGGGTGCACCGCTGCCACCACCCGATGAGCAGTTACCTGAAGAAGTTGAAGTTCAGTTGGCAAGACTGGTTGCCGATGCAGGTAAACAACTCACAGCCGCCCACCAGCAGCAAGCGGCACAACAACAGGCGCAGCAGCAAGCACAAGATCCGCTGTTCCAGCTTGAGCAAGCCAAAGTACAGACCCAGCAGATGGAGGTCCAGCGCAAGACGCAGAAAGACCAGATGGATGCACAGGTAGACACAGCGCGGTTACAGCTTGAAAAAGAACGCGTGCAGATAGAAGCGATGAAGGAAGCAGCAAGAGTTAAATCTCAAGAAGGGCAAGCGAAGGAAAAGCTCCGACTTGATGCGCTAAAGGTCTTGGCTACGCCCAAGGCACAACCAAAGCCACCCACAGGTAATAAGGAGTAATCGTGGCAAAAACCGTCTATGACGTGCTCATAAGTAAGTTAAAGGAAGACACAACTTCCTATTCGCAGTTTCTGGCAGACGGCGCAGCAAAAGATCACGCCGAATACCGGGAGATAGTGGGCCTTTTACGAGGTCTTAAGCTCGCTATGCAAACCATCGAAGACCTTAAACGTGCTCAAACGAAAGAAGATGAAGATGACTGAAACCCAAACCGCCGTGACCGACGAAGAGCTTGAGCTTCAACTGCCCAAGCCTGCCGGATATCGGTTGCTTATTGCTTTACCCAAAATCGGTGACACTTTTGGTGAAACTGGAATTGTCAAAGCTGAGAAGACCGTCTATGAAGAAAAACTGCTGACTGTTGTTGGGTTGGTGTTGGACATGGGCGAGCAGGCTTATAAAGACCCAGACCGTTATCCGTCGGGTCCGTGGTGCAAAGTAGGTGATTATGTGTTGTTTAGAGCCAATACGGGTACTCGTTTTAGGGTAAACGGAGTGGAGTATCGATTAATGAACGATGACTCAATCGAAGCTGTCGTTGCCGATCCGCGAGGCGTTTCGCGTGCGTAGGAGTTAATATGGCTTTGCAAAAAGTAGAGTTTTCATTCCCAGACCCAGATAATGTGGCAGACGGGAAAGATGTTAAAGAGACTGATAATGGTGGGTTGGAGATCGTTTTAGAGAAATCTAACAACGACAAAGAAGCAAAACAACCCGCCGAAACCACCAAAAAAGAGGCAAAAAAGCCTGATATTGAAGTAGAAGTGGTGGACGACCGTGCAGAAGAAGACAGAGATCAGCGCAAAATGCGCGACGCTCCGATGGATATCACTGACGAAGAGTTAGAAGATTACTCTGAACGGGTGCGGAAACGTCTGCAACACTTCTCTAAGGGTTACCACGACCAGCGACGAACAGCAGAACAAGCGGCAAAAGAGCGTGAAGAAGCACTGCGTTATGCCCAGTTTATTGCTGAAGAGAACAAAAAACTAAAAGAAACCGTTGCTAAAAACCAAGAAATTCTCCTTGAACGCGCTAAAAAGGATGCTACTGGAGAATTAAATGCAGCTAAAAATAAATTCAAACGTGCATTTGATGCTGGAGATTCAAAGGCATTAGCAGAAGCCCAAGAAGCTGTTGCAAAAGCAACATTAAAGGTAGAGCGAGTTAATGAATTTAAGTTACCTGCTTTACAAGAACCAGAAAATAATGTACAACCTGAAGTAACCGCTCCAGCACCATCGGTTGATCCGCGAGCCACTGAATGGCAGTCTCAAAATAAGTGGTTTGGCGATGATGATGAAATGACTAGTTTTGCGCTGGGGTTGCACCAAAAACTAGTCAAGCAGGGCGTCGATCCTCGGAGCGACGATTACTACGACACGATCAATCGTCGTATGCGACAAGTGTTTCCAGAAGCTTTTCCTCGTGAAGCAGACGAAGATGACGAACGTCCTAGAAGGACTAACGTTGTTGCCCCAGCTACCCGCAGCGTTGCGCCCAAAAAAATCACGCTGACTCGTACGCAGGTTGCTCTAGCTAAACGGCTAGGAGTGCCGCTGGAAGAATACGCCAAACAGGTTGCTATCGAGTTAAGGAAACAAAATGGCTGAGAACAGACTGAACCGGGAAACTGAAACCCGCGAAAAAACGGCCCGCAAACGTAGCTGGATTAGACCAGAAACGTTACCTTCCCCAATACCGGAAGAGGGTTATGAATTTCACTGGGTTCGCGTAAGTACTCGCGGCGAAGTTGATGCTATGAATGTGTCCTCAAAACTTCGTGAAGGCTGGGAGCCTGTAAAAGCCTCAGATCATCCAGAAATCTTTGTCGCGGGAATCGAGAATGAACGCTTTAAAGATAATATTCTGATCGGTGGTTTGTTGCTTTGCAAAACGCCCAAAGAGTTTGTCGGAGATCGGAACGACTATTACCGCGAACAAGCGCAAAGTCAGATGGTTTCTGTAGACAATAATTTAATGCGTGAAAATGACCCTCGTATGCCGATTTTCAATGATCGTAAAACGAAGGTTACTTTCGGTAGAGGCAATTAACTAGGAGCTTATTATGGCTTACCCGACGGTATCGGCCCCATACGGGCTAAAGCCGATCAATTTGATCGGCGGTCAGGTGTTTGCCGGAGCAACGCGCCAATTTGTCATTGCGAATACGGCTGGTACAGGTTACAATACCGCGATTTTCTATGGTGATTTGGTTAAGATTGTTTCGGATGGCACCATTGAAAAGGATACAGGCACCACGACTGCCACCCCATGCGGTGTGTTTTTAGGTTGCCAGTATATTAGTGCAGTAACAGGCCAACTGACTTTCTCGCAGTACTATCCTGCAAGTTTGTCGGTAAAGAGTGGTTCTACCATTCTGGCGTTTGTTTCTGATGATCCTGATCAGCTTTATCGAGCTGCTTTGTGTTCTGGCACCACTGTCGATACGACAGGTGTAACGATTGCGTTTGCGGGACGTACCTATATTGGTAATAACGCACGCCTTGTTCAGAATACTGGTTCGACAACAACTGGCGATTCTAAAGTCGCTATTTTTGTTACTAGTGGTTCTGAAACAACCGCAACGTTGCCACTTCGTATTATTGATGTGGTACCCGATACTGCAAATTCTTCTGGTAATTTCTGTGAGTTTATCGTTAAGTTCAATGCACCGAACGTAACGGGACAGACAGTTGCCGGTGGTCATCAGTATCTCAACCCGACTGGCGTGTAAGGAGTAAATCATGGCAATTTCACGTGCCCAGCTACTAAAAGAACTCCTTCCCGGCCTTAATGCGCTGTTTGGTTTGGAGTATAAGAAGTACGGCGAAGAACACAAAGAGATCTTTGAAACCGAGACCTCCGAGCGTTCGTTTGAAGAGGAGACCAAGCTCTCCGGCTTCTCGGCTGCACCGGTCAAAAACGAAGGTGCTGCAATTAGTTACGACAACGCGCAGGAAGCATGGACTGCACGCTACGTGCATGAAACCATTGCGATGGGCTTTAGCTTGACGGAAGAAGCCATGGAGGACAACCTCTATGATTCGCTGTCTACTCGCTATACCAAAGCACTGGCTCGCGCCATGGCCTACACCAAGCAGGTTAAAGCTGCTGCAATCCTGAACAACGCCTTTACTGGCGGTCCCACCTACGGTGACGGACAAGTTCTTTGCTCGACAGCACACCCGCTAGTTTCTGGTGGTACCAACAGCAACACACCCGCAACGCCTGCCGATCTTAACGAAACTTCTTTGGAAGCTGCCGTTATTCAGATCGCTGCGTGGACGGATGAACGTAGTCTGTTGATCGCTGCCAAGCCCCGTAAACTCATTATCCCTCCCGCACTCATGTTCGTTGCTGAGCGTTTGCTTACGACTGAACTGCGTGTTGGTACCAACGATAATGACATTAACGCACTTAAGTCGATGGGTTCTATCCCCGAAGGGTACGCAGTCAACCACTACTTGACTGATCCTAACGCATGGTTCCTGATGACTGATGTGCCTAATGGCCTCAAGCACTTTGTTCGTACACCGCTTCAGAACAGCATGGACGCTGACTTTGATACCGGAAACGCACGCTATAAAAGTCGTGAGAGGTACTCGTTTGGGGTGTCTGATCCGTTGGGTATCTTCGGTTCGCCCGGAGCTTAATCCAGCGCAGAAAGGGGGGGGTTGCAAAACCCCCTTTTTTATTTATACTGTAGGTATCTGGGGATTTAGCTTGTCAGACTGTCCCAGCAGACGATGCACCGATTGGCAAGCTACTTGTGCATAAGGATTTATTATGGCTCTTGCTACTACCTCAGCCGTCTGGCGTTCGACCGGCGGTGACTCTACTCGTACTGCTTATGCTGGCTCCATGAAAATGGTTGCTCAGTTCTACGCATCTTGTACGTCTAATCCCGGTACGTTAGTTACAAAATCTTCTTCTGATTCGTCAAACGTTATTCTCCCAGCAAACGCTGTGGTAACGGATATTCTTATCGTTGACGGTACTGGCGCTAGCTCTGCAAGTTTTGACATGGGCTATGTCCAATACAACGACACCACAGTAGGTGATGCAGACTGCCTCTTGAACAACGCTAAAGCAAACAGCGTTGGCGCATTTAACATCATCTCTGCAACGGCTGGCGACTCCATTGGCGACGTTCTCTACTCTAATGGTTTGGTTTACCTGACTGCTGGTGCTGGCGATACGGTTAGCGGCGGTGTTGTTTCTGGCTACGTTGAGTATTTCGTCCGCGACAACGGCGCTGAAAACGTCTAATAGGAGAGCATCATGACGATGCAAACCGACGTAAAATCGGCGCATGCCACTAGTTCTGGGGTTGTTGTTAGTTATCGTACTCGTTTAAAAGGCGCGATAATTTCTACAAATACTACTGCTGCGAGTAGAAATGTAGTATTTGCTAATAACACTACACAGTCTGGAACCTACGGTAGATCAACCACTACAGTGACTGTAACGATCACTAATCATGGGCTTGCGACTGGTGATCGTGTATGGCTTGATTTCAGTGCAGGTACTGGCGGTACGGCCACAGATAATGTGTATTCCGTGACTGTTAGTGATGCTAATACTTTTACAGTTACAGATTCTGCAACTGGGTCAATTACTGGTTCCCCCGCAGTTGTCATGTACGCAGATATTCTCATGGAAGCCGATGCGTACAATCCCACAGCATACGGTGTGTTAGTTCCCGGAGAAGGTATTTTGGCTTCTAGTGGTATTTATGTTGGGCTTGTAGCTAACGTAACCGCTACGGTGTTCTATGGCTAAGTCTCCGGCGTGGCAGCGCAAAGAAGGAAAAAACCCAAAAGGTGGCCTTAACGCCAAAGGTCGTGCTTCTTACAACGCCGCAAACCCCGGTAAGCCGGGGTTAAAACCTCCGCAGCCTGAAGGCGGGTCTCGTAAAAAATCATTTTGTGCCAGAATGACAGGCATGAAAAAGAAACTTACGAGCGCAAAAACGGCTAATGATCCAAACAGCCGGATTAATAAATCCTTGCGTGCATGGAAGTGTTAAATGGACCCGATGATCCTTTGGAATCTCGTTACCTCTGCCTTGGTAGGTCTTGTCA
>Ga0214923_10003163_pt1 | contig 20936 bp, 19 predicted proteins | sample LL1510_MetaG_FD_177993 | JGI IMG/M metagenome (GOLD analysis project Ga0214923, IMG submission 177993) | Freshwater microbial communities from Lake Lanier, Atlanta, Georgia, United States - LL-1510 | ecosystem: Environmental > Aquatic > Freshwater > Lake | place: USA: Georgia | collected...
AACTTCGTTTCGCGAACCAAAGGTTGGTCAACAAATGTAATTTTACCGACTCCGCCTGCGAAGTTGGCTAGTAGCTCTTCACTTTCACCGGGAGCTAAATCAACATCTGCAACATAGATTGGCCTCCCACGCTCAGTGGAGGCGCCCCCCAATCCATCTTTCTTATTCTCTCGAGAAACGGATACCAGTGTGGATTGAGTTGGCCCATAGATAAATAATTTAAAGCGATGCTGGCCTGTTACTAAATCAGCAGGTTTATCTTTATCGGCTCTCGTCAATACGTACGCCGGTAATCCTCGACCGGTTTTCAGTGTATTTGTTAACCGTACTTTTACCTCGGTCTGCTGCACTTTGTTGCAGGAGAGTGTTTTAACGCTCACTTCGCGCTCTAAATAATAATCAAGCTTGCTGGCATCTATATTTTGAATGACAGCTCGATATTCATTATTGGGCGCTTTGCTTAAGTATCCGCCTAGCCGAACTGACGCTAACTCTTTTTCAGCAGGCAAATCTCTGGAATACATCAAGATACGATTTTCAATGAGCCCACGTTTGATTGCACGCACCATTTCAATCTTTGAAAAATCCCCAGAGGTGATTTTGCTGGCGGCCGCATTCATAATATCTACAAGGTATTGCTTGCGCGCATCATTATCTTTTTCATATCTCTTATATGCCTGTTGCAGAGTATCTGCAACGACATTATCGGCAGTGATCACTTCACCACTTTTTAGAGTTATCGGTCCCGTTGCCTTCAGCACATAACTCAACGCACTTGGGTCAACGGCGATTACGCCATCTAATTGCTCATCAAATTGTTTCTTCCATAGCCCCATCCAGATTTCGGCGCCATAGGGAAAGTGAGGGGAGAGGTTGGAATTCTGCAGGATTGCTGGGTTTTTTCCATATAACTTCGTGAATTCATCTGGAACATCAACTGGTACATCCTTCAAGGAATACAGCACCGCATTAGACCCAGTGCGCACCACTGTTAGAGAGGATTTATTCAGTTCGATAATGGCAAAGGCGCCCAGAATTCCACCAGTACCTCGCGCTTCTGCGCTATTTTGAAAGGCAATCATGTAACGCTTCGGAGCATCAGCTCCGGCCAGCCAGGAACTTGCCCTAATAATTGCCGACACTTCATCACGAATAGGCGTGAAATCAAGCCCCGCTACTTGTGCGATTTGTTTTGCTACCGGAAAGTGGAGCATCCAGAAAATTCGATCTACATCAGCAGCCAGGTTTGCCGAATCTTGCACTATCTGCTTTTTGTCATATTCACCTGCAAGTTGCTCTACATATGAACGTGCGTGTGTATAAGCAATTCCTACCTGCACCGCAAAAAGAACGAGATAGAGCACCGGAATTGCTAGAGCAATTGCAACAGTCTTTCTTCTCATCCTGAGATCACCGTGAATTCATCTGACATATACGAAGCAAGATAAGAATCTGCCAACCTGCGCGCTTTGGAATGACGTGGCGCAGTCACCATCACGATGGGCATGCTATCTGCCATTTTCTGGAGCCAGTTTCGCCATGCAGGGGAGAGAAAGAAGCGCTCAGGAAAATCCTCTTGGCGAATATGGGTCAATATCTGGCTGGGCCCAACGACAGGTAACTCAATGGATTCAACCACATCTATGTCAAAGTAAACGCGTTCAAGCCCTAACTCATCTACCTCTTCAGAGAGCGGTGCACGCAAATCTGCATCAATCAAGATTGCTCCATCGTTGACACGTTTCATTTGCGCAGTGGTCAATGCCAAACTTAAATCGCTGACACCATGTGGAATAACTGCGCGTATCGAATGCGCATGGGGATATCCCTTTGCATCAATCGCCGCTCGAAGCGTTAAGGCTCCCACTTTGCCGAGCTCGCGACTCATGGCATCTGGCAGCAAACCAGTTGGATCAATCGGCACAAAATCTGGATCTTCTAGAATTTCTTCATAACTGCGTAAGGCACCTTGATACCCCAAGTTACGCACCGTATCTCTTTGGCGATTGTCAGCAACAATGACTAAATCCGCCAAAGCAATATCATCCGCCGCTTTACTCAATGGACGAGACTCAACCTGTGTAATAGGCACGTGCCAGTTCTTCGCTATCTGCATGATGGAATCAACCATGTGATTGCCAGAATGGGCTTCGACTCCCGTTGAAGATATCTGATCCTCTGGGAAATTTCTTTCGAGTACCGCTTGCGCAAATGGAGAGCGCGCCTGATTCATTCGGCAGACAGTCACAATTCGCATGAGTTAAGGTTACTGGGTGAAGTTGCTCGCAGATCGCTCGCTCCGCTTTCGCCTTGCAGCATCTGCCTTTGCGCTCTATCTCATCGCGCTCTTTCTCTTTACCTTCTTTCCCCGTCCGATTCTAGAAACCGGGGATCCTGCACAAATACAAGAATTTCTCCGGGCGCACGCAAACTTCTTCTACAAAATCCTCTATGCCGATGCCAACAGCGTTGCAACTGGCAATTACTTCATGCTCACTCCATTTATCGTGATGGCGCATTTAGTCTTTCCAAAAGTTCACCTTGCGAAATTATTTTTCGCAGGCATCGCACTATCTGGACTCATTGAAATCGCTCAAATATTCATCCCGGGCCGCGTCTCTGATCCAGTTGACTTTGCGTCTAATTCAGCAAGCTTGCTCATCGGTATCGCCATCATCGCAATTGGACGACTTTTCACTAAATCTTCGCCTTAACTGTTCAATTTTCGGCCATTTCTTGGGCAAGTCCCCCTAATTGTTATCACCCCAATATGGGCTTTCACGGCCTGCCCCACTACCCTTGACCTGTTGTCTTCGTTCTGGTGGGGTAGCGAGAAAGGGGGCCATGGTTGGAACTCATTCAATACTGGCGCCTGATTGTTCAAAATAAAATCGTCATCATTGCATTCACGATGCTCGGTTTAATTGTCTCTGCCGGAATCACGTTCTCGATGACGCCAAAGTACGAATCTCAAGCCCAAATCTTCGTGTCAACTCCCGCATCAACGCTGGATATTTCAGCGCTTGCAACCGGTTCATCATTTTCGCAACAGCGCGTTAAGTCGTATGCGCAAATTGTAAATAGCCCCATGACGCTCAAGCCTGTCATTGAACGTCTTAACTTAAACATGACCACCCAAGATCTCGAAGGAATGATCACAGCATCCGCGCCACTCGATACAGTTTTGATTTCACTGACCGTAACCGACACTGATCCACAACGCGCATCAGATATTGCCAATGCAGTGGCAGAACAATTCGGTGTCACCGTAGGAGATCTTGAACTCAAGGGCCTTGGCGTTGATTCGCCTGTAAAAGTTTCTACTGTAAAAAATGCAATTCCTGCAAGCTCACCAAGTTCGCCTAAAAAAGCCATCAACCTCGCACTCGGATTACTCCTTGGATTTGGTCTAGGAATCGGACTTGCATCACTTCGAAAACTTCTTGATAACACCGTCAAGAATGAAGACGACTTGCAAGGCACGCCACTTCTTGCCGCAATTGGTTTTGATGAGATTGCCGATGAAAAGCCACTTGTTACACAAATCGGACGTTATGCAGGACGCACTGAATCATTCCGCACCTTACGTACCAACCTCCAATTCTTGCGACCTGATGATCATCCGCAAGTAATCGTGATGACTTCTGCGCTTCCCAATGAAGGCAAGACCACATCTTCAATTAACTTATCCCTCTCACTCGCACAAGCTGGGGCCAAAGTACTTCTTGTAGAAGCCGATCTTCGACGCCCTAAGGTTCCGCTCTATCTTGAAATGTCATCTATGTCCGAGGGCCTGACCGATCTCATCTCCGGACCTAAAAAGCTCACAGCGCAGTCACTTAAGGGCGTTATTCGCAGCTACGAAAACACCGGTTTAAAGGTACTTCTCTCCGGAAAAGTACCCCCAAACCCATCAGAACTCTTAAGTTCGAAAAAATTTGAAGAACTCATCGAACTACTTCGCAAACAATACGAGTACATCATCATTGACTGCCCACCATTATTGCCCGTCACCGATGCTGCAGTCGTTTCTGCAAAGGCAGATGGCTGCGTTCTCGTTGTCCATGCAGGTGCTACTAAGCGTCCACACTTCATAGGATCACGAGATGCGGTCAAGAATGTTGGCTCTACGGTTCTTGGAGCTATCATCAATAAGATTCCAGAGTCGTCGCTCGAATACGAGTATGGATATCGTTATGGATATCCTCGCTACTACGGTGCCAATTACCGCCCCTACGCCAAGACAGGGTCTTCCGATGGCCAATATTCGCCAAGTGATGAAGTATTGAATCGCCAAGAGCTAGAAGATAATTTCCGCCACATTAAAGGACAGCGCTTTAAGGACGAATTGAAGCGACAGGATTCTAAGAAAACTAAGTAACGGTTAGTAAGCGCCTTTCCCTCTAATGACCGCTCCAATTGTGGAAATGATGATCCACAAATCGCGGGTAAAGCTCCAGTTAATAAGATAGTTCAAATCCAGAGCAACGCTTGTTCGCAAATCCAAATCTGAACGCCCTGAAATCTGCCATGGGCCAGTAATACCCGGTTTTGCAATCAAACGTCTTTCATAAATTGAGTTATAAACACTCACTTCACTGGGAAGAGCTGGTCTTGGTCCAACAACAGACATGCTGTTATTGATGACATTCAGAAACTGTGGCAACTCATCCAGTGAATATTTTCGCAAGAATCGACCTACTGGAGTGACACGCGGATCTTGCCGATTCTTAAACAACACGTGATCGCTGGCATGGATATTCTCAACCTCGTCAACAATTTTGTCTGCACCCTTAATCATCGACCTAAATTTGTAGAATTTAAAGGTTCGCCCGTTAAGCCCAACTCGTTTTTGGGAGTAGAAGACTGGCCAGCCACTAGAAACCAGCACAGCGATAGCGATTGCGAGAAACACCGGACTCAAGAGCACCATCAAAGTGATTGAGAAAACCAAATCAAAAATTCTTTTTACGATGCGCCAAGGTAGTGAGATCTCAGATTTTTCAAACGTTAAAAATGGAATACCTTCCTGCGGTGAAGGGATTAACCAGTAACCAAGATTTCCAGAATCAAGAGGGATCCAATTGACATGGATGTCCAGATCTTCGCAGTAATGAATAAATTTTGAGAAATTAGGATCCGACTCCATCCCAGGCAAGAGCAAGACTTCAGTTATTTTCTTGTCGCGGATTATTTTATCGAATTCTTCAATCCACTTCGCACTTATTGATTCACACATAAGGCGAGATGCAATGGTAAATCCAAACTTACGATTTGTTATGAGCCAGTCACTATGTTTCTCCAGATCAATTTTTTCTCGACCAATGATCATTAATTTGGAAGTAACCCTTTTCCTGAAAATCAGTGGGCGTAATATCAATCCGTAAACTGCAATTCTTACTAAAAACAGGTAAATCAAACCCGAAGCCAGCATGACTAAGAACACGGTTCGAGAAAATGAGGCTTTCAAAATAAATGATAGAAATCCTAAGAGGAAGAAAAAAGTGAAGGATCTTTTGATAATTACACGCAAGTTAAAAACCACGAGAGTTGCATGATTAAATCGGTAGGTACCTGATGCAATTAAGGTAGTAATCCAAGCTATAACTACTATTGCTAGGATTCCTCTGTATTCAAACTGAGCAATCGCAGGTTTTCCATCAACCAGAGTTGAAGATTCAGGAAATCTTAAGTTGTACGCGGTGATAGCCGAAAGCGCGATTGCAAAGGAATCGGGAATCAATATGAGCGCCAAAATCACAATTTGCTGTGGATTCGCTCTTTCCCTCAATTTTTGAAAACGAGACTGCTTCATTGAGTTTCTTTAATTGTGCTTTGTTCCACGGGACAAGTTTATGCGCGAAACCTGTGGGAAGCAGGCCAAAATTATCGGTTTTTACCCAAATCAATCAGTCCTTCAACCCAATCCAAATATTTTTTACGCCCCAATTCAGGTGACAGATTAGCAACAGCAAATTCTCTTCCGCGTCGAGCCAAATCTGCACGTTTTTCAGGCTGCCTACTCAGTTCTTCAATTTTTTTCGCAAGAGCGGCAGGATCTCCTGCTTCAACCAATTCAGCTATCCCATCCAAAAATTTCCAGGTTGCTCCACCACGAGGAACAGCCGCAAGCACGGGGCGTTCACTGTAGAGATACGAAGTTAATTTGCTCGGCAAACTCATTTCCATCTGCGTACTTCGCTCATTTACGAGCAATAAATCCGTGGCTGCCAAAAGAGCCGAATAATCTTCATCATTTACCGCTGGCAATACTGCAATATTCTTTTTGCTTGCACACAAAGCTTTTAAATTGGATTCTTGGTTCCCATGTCCCACTAAAAAAATCTTAATCATTGACTCAGGGCTAAGATCATTTGCAGCCCGCACGACATTTTCAAGTTCTTGTTTTGCCCCCATATTTCCGGTGTGTACAACTATAAATTCATCAATTGACCAACCAAACTTTGCTCGCGAGGAATCCCGATCCCTGCCTGAGATCTTTTTCGCAGAGTAATTGTTAATTTGGGTAATTCGCTTCTCGTGAACTTTTAAACCCAGCACAACTTCTCGCATGGCAGGGGAGACAACGACTATACTTTGCGCACTCCGTAACGCCTTACCTTCAACAAAGCGTGCAATTTTTGAAAATGCTGCACCACCGCGCAAGCCAGATTGTTTTGCACCAACTCCGGACAAATCCTGCAGAATCAATCCAAATGGAATTCTAAATTGATGCGCAATCTTTCTCCCAACAATTCCAGCTGCCAATGTAGGAATACAGGCAATAACCGAGTCAAAATCAGGGCTCACAAATTTCTTTGAGACTCTTCGTAAATTCCACCAAAGTGAAATTTCAAACCGAATTCGTAACAGAGCGTTCATTTTTGGCGGAACCAAGTGCTTTGCGCGGATAACCGACACACCATTATGCGAACTCTCACCCTGAAGTAGATGACTAAATTCGGTTGGAATCTTCCACCACGGGTAATGAGGGAGACTTGTTATTACCGTTACCCGATGCCCCATCGCTGTCAGGGATTCAGCGAGATCCGACGTGTAAATTGCAATGCCTGTTGGCTCTGGCCAAAAGTTGGTTGTTACGATGAGCACACGACGCACTTCTGATTTACCTCGGAGGTTCAATGGCGCGGATTTGTCCGCCAACTAACATTGAATAATCCGGCAGCGCTCTCCGGACAATCTCTCCTGCAGAAACTACCGAACACTCACCAATGGTGACTCCAGGCAAAACTTTTGCGTCCAAACAAATCCAGGCGCCATTGTGAATCTGAATTGGAGCATGAGCATAATCAAGAGATTTTGATTCATATTCATGTGAACTACTACAAATGACTACTCTTTGTGAAATGCAAACATTACTCCCAATTCTAACTTTTGCATGATTTAGTATCCATGAATTTTCGCCAATCCAAGTATGATCTCCAACCTCTAAATTGAATGGTAAGTGAATCTTAACTCCTGATTTAATAATGACTCCTTCTCCAATTTTTGCACCCGCTAATCGCAGTAAAAAAGGTCTAAATTTTCGAGGAAGAAAAAACTTTGAGAAAAAAAAATGTTGAATCAAAACCCACAAAAATATTTGGAACCTTTGAGAAACTAAATAATCTATATCACTTCGAAATAGATTTAAATCCCTAGTAGGTTTACCTTTGTCGTTACGAGCCACAGCCCCTATCTTAATTTAGAATGCTTGAAAATGAAATAGCCAATGCTATAAATTTCGTTTCAATGCTCAATATTTCAATATTCAAATCAAACCTTAGTTAGATTTTCCCCAAAACCTAAAACAGCTCTAAATAAATTGGCTGTATGATAATAATCCAATAGCAACTTCTCACTTTTGAAATCTAGTCTTAATTAGGCGTAATTCCTGTTGTTTTACAGATATCTGCCAATAGTAAAAAGCTAGTGAAATGGCATAATTAAAGCCAGCACGCCCATCTCGCCAGCCTGATTTCAGAATCCAAGAGTAGGCGAAGAAAAGTATCGGCTTGAATGGGATATAGGAAAAAAACCTTCCTTGAATGCTTCTGTGTGAGTCAACTATTTGCTTTAGTTGAGGATTCAAATGTAGTGCAGCCTCCCAATCTGAGTATCTATTGTGTCTTGCAAAATAGTCAAAGAGTGGATCAGGATCCACGTGGTAAATACACCCATGTAATTGTTTTACGTCGAATTCAACCTGAGGTTGATAATGACCCTCAACTTCCCACATATTCTTCACCTCCAAGTCATCTAGTTCTGGAAAAAAACATTGATGACGGTTGAGAAGAACCACTTTCTTCACTTTATGACCAAATTTCAATTTTGTTCCCAAAAATTCATAGTCGAGTGAGACTTGGAAAGCTGATATTTTAGGATCAATTTGATTTTGAAAAATATTTTCAATTTCTTGCTCTAATGAAATTTCTATTCTCTCATCTGCATCCAAATAAAGTACCCAGTCATGCTTAATTTCAGGAATGTTCATCGCCCATTGCTTTTTTTTTGGATATTGACCGTTCCAAACGAAATTCTTTACCTCGCAGCCTAGACTCTTCGCAATTGAAATCGTGGAGTCTGTGCTGTTTGAATCAACTACAATTACTTGATCAAATCTTTTAACGGAATTTATTGCTGCAGAAATTGCAAGTTCTTCATTCTTAGTCAAGATTAAGACCGTAATTGGAATCCTTTTCACAGTTACAGAGTATATTAGGGAGGGGAGCCCGATATTCAATAGATTGCGATAAACTGTCTTAACTTCCGGGGGATTTCTAGGTCCAATTATGATTTTTGCACTCACGCTTGTGGCGTTAATTGCAATTTCCGTCATCATGCGAAATCAGACAAAAAATGATTATAGCAATTCTTTTTTTACCATGGTAATCGGATTTGGAATTTTGATATCTACAACATATTTTTTTGAGCGACCTCAAGAATCCAATGCCAGTGCATTCCTCACTTCTCAGGAAAACTTGGAAGTTGGTAGACTCATTTTTCTAACAGTATCAATCGGTATCTTTATCTCAGCATGTATTCACAGAATATTTTCGAAGAACTCTGGCCCTATCGCAGTTTATAATTATGATGTACTTTCAATCAAATCGCAGTACATATGTATATTTGCAAGTGCCTTATTGCTCATTATTAATGTATTCATTAGAAGCATTTCACTTCTGTACTCAAGAAACGTATATTTACCGTCTTCATGGGATTTTGGTTTAGCTAGCAATATTATTGCATATCTGAGTTTTATTTCGGTTTTTTCATGCGCGGTAGTTGCGATTCAATATAAAAGTTTACTTTTAAGACTATTCGCCTGGGTGAATATATTTTGTTGGCTAATTTATTATCTTTCTAGTGCATCTCGCAGTGTAATTCTAATTCCTATCTCATTTATTTTTGTCAAAAACTTAAATTCCTCTTTTCAAAGTAACAAAATACGAGAATTTGGATCAATCTTTCTGACTATATTTCTATATTCGTTCACTCTTAACTCGAGAAGGACTAATACGTGGGGATTCAAACACATTCTCGACGAGATTCAATTTAATCTTGAATTAAATCTAACTTCATTATTCAATATCATTTCGAATATTAATAGCAGTATTAGTATTGCTGGCGCAACCAAAAATTTAAGTCGATTCTCGAGAAATGATCTCTTGTTAAGTGTAAATCCTCTCCCAGGTTTCTTAACAACTTGGTCGAATCAATCTAACGCCCTAAGAATCAACAAGTATGTTCCATTTTCTGCTTTTGGGGAAATTGCCAGCCTAGGTTATCCCATACTTGTATTATCGGTGTTTTTTTTGTTTTCAATATTTATAATTCAAAGAAATTGGTTTGTGATGAAATATGGATTAAATGGGATAATTACAAAAATTCATCTTGGACTAATTTATGGTACCACATTTTTAATGTTGCAGTATAACTTGAGAGCTTCAATGAGAGTTGTATATTTATCGATTTTGATTAGTGTAGGTGCGAGATTGAATTTGTTTTCGAAAATTAAGAAGGTTTAATTATGGTTTCTACGAACCAATACATTTCGAAATATTTTGTAATATTGTCAGAAAGATATTCAATTAGATTATTAACTCTCCTAGCAACACTACCTATTCTTGATTCCGTAGATCTCTCTTTTTATGCGTCGTATTCAATATGTCAATTTATTTGCAGCCTATATCTAGCAGGATTCCAAGAAGTGTCTCGAAATCTTATTGGAGAACAAGGAGGGAATATTTCGAGGTTCCAAAAAAGATACAGCATAATTTTAGCTTCAATTACATCTTTTCTTGTCGTTATATATGTAAATTTTTTTGCAAGGGATTTTCCAATACTCTTTTTACTGGCGATTTCACCTTTTTTGAATGTAGTTGGTTTTAAGCGCACTCTTGCGATTGAATCATCGGGAAAAATCGCAAAACTTGCGATAGTAAGAGTTGGTTCAGTGATTCTTGGAGTAACGGTTAGTTATATTTTTTTGAATTCTCATAGCATGTATTTATTGGTTACTCTTAGTCTGCTGTGTGACTTATTTATTTGTTTGAGCGTATATTTTCTAAAATATTCTGCGGCTTCTAATATTCAATACACTGAAGATCCGAATTTTTTACAACTATCGTTACGCAACATTTTACTTGGCTTTAAACCTATAGCTGAACGTTTTGGAATTTTGATTTTTGCTAATTCAATATTTTCAGGGATTTACTCATTGTCATTTCAAATAATTTCTAGTTACGTAGGAATTCTAATATATAGTTTCAATAGTTTGATTCAGATACAATCAAAATTTAACGAAATTGAAGAAAAATTGTTGGACAGAGGATTCCTCTTTCTCATATTGATTTCTATAATTTCTTTTCCAGGAATCCATTATGTTGGTTTAATTTTTTTTGATGCAAGATGGGTTGATGTATCAGATTTTGTGGCTGCTATCTTAGCTTGCAAGTTGATTGGAATTCAGAATATTCTTACTTTTAACAATTTTAGAAAGAATTTTTCTGCATTAAAGTGGATAATATTTTATTGCCATATTCCATTTACGTCGGCGCTTGTTTCTGCAGGTTTTTATTTTGGCAAGGATTTAGCGCTTGTCTGTATTGTTCTATCGGGTATCCTAGAAACTTGGTTTTATTGTGGAGGAAATATATTCAAGAATCGGAATTTTTTGATACGCGTTTCAGTCGTTTTGCTAGGAATATTAACAGTGTGGGTGGTACTTTGATACGATATATTTTGGTCAAAATATATTTGTTTTTGGTGAGTATAGCGAATCTTTTTTTTAGAACATTACTGGGAAATCCCTACAAATCTTCATATCGCTTAAATCTCTATCATAGAGCTCTTGAGAAATATTTAATATCAAGGCGGAATAGAAGGGCGCGGAATATAGATTTCTCGATTGTTATTCCTTTTCATCAAAAGAATCGCTATAGTTTTCTGCTACGAGCACTCAAATCATTAGAAGAGAATAACTACGAGGGCTTAGAGGTAATCTTAATCGATCAAACAGAAAATTTACGATTGTCAGAATTGCGTCAGGTCTACTCTGGTAGATTACTAATAATTCCATCTAAACCCGTACAGAGTTCGATAGCAAGAAATTTAGGTAAACTGTGGTGCAAAAATGATTATCTGATTTTTTTAGATGACGATAATTATTTTCATAAGAATCACTTTAGATTACTGAGATTGCTTATCCTTAAATTTGAATATTTTGCTGTACTATATGTGGGGTGTATAACCGATTTTTCTAAAACTAAATTTTCTTTTTTCCCTTTCTATAGAAGCGCTTTGCTGCATCGAAATCTTTCTGACACCAACGCGTTTGTTTTTCGCAGGGAATCATTTGTTGATTTCCAAATTTGGGATCCTGATCAAATAGGTTGCGAAGACTGGCGCATGTTATGCGATTTGATTTGCGCTGGAATTTCGATTAAGTCCTTTCCAATTCCTAGTGTTTTTCTAACTTCGGATGCACCAAACAGAGTTACCTTGAATCATGATTTCGAAGTTGCCAAATTTCGTGCAGTGGAAAAATTAAGAAATTTTCTTGAAAATTAAACTAGCGTTTGTCGAGAATCTGTAGGATTTTTGTTGCGAGAATAGTTGAATTACAATTTTGAGTGACCCAAAAAAAAGAATTTTCGATCATTTTTGTCCGAATCTCTGTAGAGCTTAAAACGTTCAGTATTTGGAGACTCAATTCGCTAGCTGTATCAGCAGTCAAAACCAAATTAAAGTCCCTAATCTTTTCGTATAGACCATTGTCAGTTCCACATATCACGGGACATTTGTAAAGCATCGCTTCAATCATGGCCATTGGGAAAATTTCGCCAAAGCTAGGCAAAAGAAAAATACTAGATTCGCTTAATAGAACTTTTGCATCGTAGTTGGATATGGCTTCCCTTATCTGTACATAATTTTCCATATCTCTATTTTTAACTAGCAATTTCATCTTTTCTTTGTAGGAAGATTCTGGACCATACATTAAAAGTAAATAGTCGGGATAATGCTTTATAACTTCCGTCATAGCTTCAATTGCCATTTCAGGTCGCTTTCGTTCATGGAATCTTCCAATAAACACAATCACTTTCCTTCTTGTGACATCAGAAACTTCTGAAAATTCGATTGGATTATCAATTTCACAAATGTTATGCAAATTTCTTTTTCTGAAATTCTCTGACTCTTCTTTAGTTAAAGTAAAAATCATTTTTGCTCTTCGAAGTATAAAAATCAAATAATACTTTGAAAGCTTGCTTTCTTTATCCAAGTTTATCATTCCGTGACTTTGAATTGCGAAATTTTTTCGCATCATTATGGCTAGCAAGGCAGCTGAATTTGTGAAAATATCTTTACAGAAATGAATCAGTAGTTGATCTGATTTTGAAACAGATCTAAAAACCTCAGTCAGAGCTCTTATATTAAATCTAAGCCATGGATTTTTTGGATTACTTTTGCACTCTATTAGTTTGAAATCTTTTTTTCCGTATTCAGATGGCAGATCATTTTTGTCACACATTGCCAAAACGTACGATTTAAAATTAAGTTTATCAAAAGCTTTTTGCCAAACTCGGACAACTATTTCAACCCCTCCTGACGAGACGCTTGCCGAGAGTGAATTCGTAATCTGGGTTACACTAGGCATGTAATTCAGTCTAGTCCATCATATGAAGAGGCAAATGAGAAATCTTAAAAATTTAAAGATGAGATTTAGAACTTTTTTATATACAACCAACCTCGTGTTTTTTGTTGAATGCGTTAGGGAGTTGAGAGCACTATTGTTTCTTAAATCCTATTCACAATACCATGAAGATAAGATTATTTTGGATTTGCTGTCTAATCAAATAGGCTATTACCTTGACATCGGTAGTGGAAGACCAATCTCAGGTTCAAATACATACGCGCTTTATAGATTAGGTTGGAGTGGCACTGCCATAGATCCTTTAGTAAACAATGCTCGATTATTTAGGCTATTTCGTCACCGTGATCGATTTTTAAATGCGGTTGTAGGAGCGAATGAGCAAAGTATAGAATTTTATGAATTTGAACAATATGTATATTCAACTTTTATTCGCGAGGCTGCAGAATTTGCAATTATTCATAATCAAGCAAAATTGAGGAAAGTTACCAAAATAAGAAATCACATTTTAGATGCTTCAGATTTGCAAAAATTAGATCATTTTCCGTCGGTATTATCTATTGATTGCGAAGGAGCGGATTTTAATATCCTGAAGTCAATAGATTTTAGTAAATACAGACCAACAATAATTTGTGTGGAACTATTTCGAAGTCAAAGTTTAGATATGAATCAGGATATTTCCAATTTTTTGCTTGAAAACAATTATCACTTAATATCTTCTACTGTTTTGAATGGACTTTTTGTCTCTGGGGAGTACATTCTGAAACTTCGAATGAAGTAAATGTTTCGAGTCAGCATTCTCAAATTTTTCGAAGTAAAAATGCCAAACATTTGTAATGTTCAAAATGCCTATTGAAGAGTTGAGTGGTGTCGCTCGAATTGAGAAAATTTTGAATGCTAGTAGAGATTGCAACAATTTATATCAGCATCCTATCATGGAGTAACTCACCGGGAGAGAAAGACGCTTAAATCTTGCGAAAAGTTTCCCGTTCTGGAACTGGTAAGATAAACTTTCATATTCTTGGAAAATTTGGTACTTCAGAAAGAATCTATATGACGAAAATGCTGATTCCCTTTTTTTTCGTAAAAAGAGCTGTACTTTTCATCTTGAGAAAAATACGATGGTTTGGATATTATAGATTTGTAAAGAGCTACTTAATACCCAAAAATTACGGTGAGTCGGAACCAAGAGATGAAAATGGTGTTTCTCCTTGGTTTACCTATCCAGCAATTAAATTTCTTTCTTCAATTCTTGATGGGACTTATCGAATTTTTGAATATGGCTCAGGTTCAAGCACGTTATATTTTCTCAATTCTTGTGAAGAAGTTGTGTCTATTGAGCATGATAAATTTTGGTTTGATAAAGTTCAACAGAACCATCATAAATTAACTTTGATTTTAAGCGAATTCACAAAAAATTCAGAATCTGAAAATTCTTCAATATTTTTGGAATTTTTGAATCTACCAGAATTCACGGTAGAATTTCCAAATGAGGAAATGTATAAAAGACATGGATTAGTAACAAGAGGTTATATAGATTATGCATGCAAGCTTTTAGATTTTCCTCAAGGTCATTTTGACATAATTGTCATCGATGGTATGGCAAGAAACTTTTGTGGCTATCTTGCCGCAAAACATATTTCTGACAATGGATTTTTGATTTTAGATAATTCAGATCGATGGCAATATAACGCGCTCTTAAAATATTTGAATCATTTAGGATTTGCTCGCATCGATTTTTGGGGACCAGGTCCTATCAATGCAATCGAATGGTGCACTTCTTTTTTCTTTAAAAATGTCGAAGTTTTTAAATCGCTGAAACTGAGAGAACTTGATTCCGGGGATCTCTCACATTTAAATATAGAGCCCAAATTTCCACATTAATCATGACAACGGAAAATTTACATTAGTAATTCAAAATGATTCTCAGAACTTGTTTTTTTGGGTATATAGTTCACACATGAAGAGAAACGTAGTAATGACTAACCATGGATAGAATATCCGTCGGCGAATCTGAGTTTCACGTTAGTAGATTCATATACGGAACAGCAAAGCTTCATAGAATCGCTTCCGCAAAAGAAAGAAGAAGACTTTTAAGTGCTTCAGTGTATAATGGTTTTACTCATTTCGACACCTCTCCGTTCTATGGAGATGGTATTGCCGAAAAGGAATTGGGACTACTGGCAAAATTGCACCCAAACATTACAATTACAACAAAGTATGGTTTATACAGCCCAGGCAGATTAGAGAAGCCAAATTGGGAAATTTATGCTCGAAAAGTAGGTGGGAAGTTAATTCCTTCACTATCTAAACCTCGGAGGAATTTCGACGTAAGAATGGCGACAAGGAGCCTACATGCTAGTTTAAAAAGAATTAGCAGAGATTTTGTAGATATTTTTATGTTGCATGAACCAATAGATTTGGATCTTAATTTTGCCGAAATTTTGGAATTTCTGAAAAGTATGAAGTCAAAAGGGCTGATACGGAAATTTGGAGTTTCTGGAACTATTCTATCTATTGAAAACATTTACCAAGAATTACCGCGCTTGATTGAAATTGCTCAAATTCAAGACGAACTTAATTTCTCAATAGAGTATCTAGAACGGTATTCAATTGACAATATGCTAGTGACTTATGGGTACAACAAACAACCATTCACGTCAACAACAGATTATTTAGATCGAATTAAATATGCCCTGTCTCGAAATAGAAGAGGAGCAATTGTTGTGAGTACTAATAGAATTGAGCGTCTACCTCAATATGCGAAATTATTGCAGGACAATTGATGATTAGAGATCTAGATAGTGAACTTAATAACAATTTAAGCGGAGATTTTGTAATCATTGGAGGTGGTACTGCAGGTTTAACTGTTGCTCAAAAGTTGGCGAGCCTCGAATTAGGCAAAATTGTTGTTCTAGAGTTGGGAGGGAATCAAGTATCGACAGCTTCGGAATCTTTCCCAAATGTAGAATTTTCCAAAAAAGTTTATCGAGGAGCCGATGACGGCCGATTCGCAGGATTAGGCGGGACATCAGCTCGATGGGGGGGCGCTCTAATCCCATTTCAACCAAATGATTTTTCAGGTCAGTATCGGGATTTGATTAAAAATGCAAACGAATATATACCTGAAATTGAGAGCATCTTTACTCTACCAAATGGAGATTATTTAGAAAGTGAAAGTGTGCATTTACCCAACTATATCACCAGAAAAGCGAAATGGCCTAAATTTTCGAAAAGAAATGTTGCTAAGTTATTTGATAAGGAAATTAATTTCAATAGAAACCTTGTTATTTACACACATGCTAATGTTTTGGATTTTGAAATTGACAAGAACGAGATTCGATCTATTTATGTTGAAAATTCACGCGGAATTAGATTCACAGTCCAGTGTCAGATTGCAATATTGAGTGCTGGAGCGATTGAGTCAACGCGAATATTATTAAATTTAGAAGAAAATTTTAAAAAAAAGGAGGGTTTGACTATTGATTTGCCAACGGGATTCTTTTTTTCGGATCATTTATCAGTCAAAATAGCTGAACTCACCGCACTGGATAATTCAAAGCTAAACACGCTTTTTGGGTATAGATTTTCAAAAGGCGGATCTATGAGCAATATTAGATTTGAACTTGATCCAGTTACGAGACTGAGGGAATCGTTACCCCCTCATTTTGTTCATATTTCTTTTGATTTAACCACCCCTGGTGGCTTTGCAATCCTCCGGGAAATATTCAGGGAAATACAAGAGAGGAAATTTCCTTCAATAGTTAATCTGTTCAAATTACTTAAATATTTTCCATGGATGGCTCGAGCACTTTGGTGGCGATTTGTAAAGCATCGGCTGCTCTATCCAGATAATGCAAAAATTGAGATGCATCTAGTGTTTGAACAGTGTCCTATTTCTGAAAATCGAATAATCCAAAGTAAACAAAATGAATATAACAATTTACTTGCACCCATTGAAATTTCTTGGGGAGTTTCACATTTGGACGAGAAAAATTTGATTAAAATTCTAGAGAATTTTAAGAATTCTTGGCATAGTTCGCAGATCTCACAGTTAGTTGATACTTTCTTCTTAGACGATTGCGAAATATTAGAAACTCTTGCTACTGGTGGGGGGATATATCATCCAACAGGTTCTACTCGAATTCAAGTCGATGGTTTTTCAGGTTCAGTGGATGTTAACTTAAAAGTCAACAGGTTCTCAAATCTTTATTTAGTTTCTACCAGTGTTCTTAATTGGGGAGGTGGAGCAAACCCCACAATGACAGAATTGATGTTGGGGCTACGATTGGTAGACCATTTGAATTCGATTCATGGGGTCAAAAATATAGATTCAAGTGGGTTGTGAGGGACTCGAACCCCCGACCCGGTGATTAAGAGTCACCTGCTCTACCAACTGAGCTAACAACCCATTTAAGCGCGGGCGCTTAAATGCAGAGCAGACCTTACCAGCGCGGTGAACCTTGCCTAACCAGCAAAAGCGCGTGAAGATATTGAAATGTCTCGCTGGGAAATACGGATAGCAACAGTTATTGCGGGGTTGGTTATGGGGATTGCCCCTGCGCCTTCGCATTCAGCGGAAGTAAAGACGGGGCTTGCTACAGCGGTACTTGAGACTTTGCCAGTAAAGGGAAGAGCGCCAAAAACTGGATTTACCAGGGCACAATTTGGACCAGTCTGGGCTGATGTAGATCGCAATGGTTGCGATACCAGAAACGATATTTTGCGCAGAGATTTAACGGCCATCACCTATCGAGAAAATACAAAGAATTGCGTTGTGCAGTCTGGAACTTTGGCAGATAGATACTCGGGCGAGATTATCAACTTTCAAAAGGGAAATGTCAGCAGTATGGAAGTTCAAATCGACCATGTGGTTGCACTGTCGAATGCGTGGCAGACCGGAGCATTTAAATTGAATCTGCAGGAGCGAACTTCGCTCGCTAACGATCCACTCAACCTTTTTGCAGTGAAGGGTCGGCTAAATTCGCAAAAGAGCGATGGCGATGCTGCCACGTGGTTGCCGCCGCTCAAGAGTTTTAGATGCACATATATTGCGCAGCAAATTGCAGTGAAGGCTAAGTATTCTCTCTGGGTCACTGCTCCAGAAAAGAGTGCGCTGCAATCGATACTCGCCAAGTGTCCTGGCCAAAAGGTTCCTCATGAAAGTTAAGTTGCAAGTGGTAATTTGTATCGGATTATTATTTTTCGGTTTGGTTTATCTACCAACCCAATCTTCTTCAGCAGCGACTAAACCTGTAAACGCTGTAACTTGGTGGGGAGATTCACTATCTGCAGGTGCAGGCGGTAAAGGCGTGAGTTCCCCGTCAGAATTATCTAAGCTACTAAAAATTCCAGTCTTAAATAAAGGAGTTGGGGGAGAAGGATCGTCAGAAATTGCGATTAGAAGCGGAGCAAAAACCATGACTATCAGGTTCTGGGGTGAAGGTACTAAGCAAGGATTATGGACAAAGTACAAAGTATTGCCTAGCGCAAGTATATTGCAGCAAGGCAGTAATATAATAGGTGGAAATGTTAAAAATTGTTTAGCTCTACTTAAATATGAAGCAGGTTCCTACACAACAAGTTTATTTAAATGTAAGCAGAATTTTTCCAATCTAGATGCCAAGTTTGAAATTGCGGGACTTGAAGTTACCAATACAAAATATCAAATTATTTGGTCAGGTCGAAATAATGCAAGTGATTCCACCACAGTAATAAATGATATAACTTCTATGATTGCACGAATGAAAAAAATAAACTCTGGAGTAAAAATATTTGTTCTTGGCGTGATTAATGGGAATGGCGAAGGGTTAGGTACAGGAACATATACTGCAATTACTACCTTGAATGATTCTCTTAATCAATTAGACGCAACATATGTTGATATCCGAAGGTGCTTAATCCATCAGGCATTAGATCGAGAGAAATTGATTCCTAACCTCCAAGATTTGAGTGACATTGAAAATGATTTAGTGCCGTCTCAATTGCGATCAGACGGAATTCATCTGAATGCATTTGGCTATCACGCTGTTGCCATTTGTGTAAGAGATGCAATAAAAGCTACTAATTAGGTATTTCAACGGTGTAGTGAACACCGCTAAATTGCTTTCTCCATTCTGTAACTTCTTTGCGAATCTCAACTGGATTACTTGATGGATTGAGGGATTTGGCAATGAATTCTGCCAATGCCTGCATATGTTCAACTTTCATACCTAATCGCACAATTTCAGGGGTTCCAATACGTAGTCCATTGAGATCTCCATCAACTGGTGCAGCGGGTAGTCCAATGCCGCAGGCAAGTAAACCTGCTTGGCCCATGCGCTTTGCAGCAGTCTGACCACCTCCGTAAGGGGCTGCCAAGATTGCAAACTGATGTGAAGTTGTGAAGCCTTTCTCTGCTGCAAAGATTGCAACGCCCTTGTTCTGAAGGTTCTCGGCAAGTGCTTTCGAAGTCTGCACCATCATCTGCGCATAATCTCGGCCGACTGATTTCCAATCCTGCAGTGTGATTCCAAGTGCTGCGGTTTTTGCGGCATCAAAATTAGCGGTCAGTCCTGGGTAGGCAATTGCATCAATAGTTTGGGCAATCTCATCGTCATTGGTGACGATTAATCCACCTGCAGGACCGCCGAGTGATTTATAAGTTGAGAAGGTCATCAGGTGTGCGCCTTCTTCAAGCGGTTGTGGCCACACTTTTCCGGCAATCATTCCGCAAAGGTGCGCTGCATCGAAAAGTACTTTGGCGCCGACCTCATCAGCGATGGCGCGAACTTTGGCGATGGGATGATGGAAGAGATTTAAGGATCCGCCGACTGTAATTAACTTTGGTTTGACTTCATGCGCAAGAGTGCGAAGCGCATCGATATCTATGGTGTATCCAGTTGCATCAACTGGTGCTGAAATTGTTTTCAGGCGATACAACCCTGCTGATCCACTTTTGTGATGGGTGACATGTCCACCAATTGTTGGCGGGGGAGCAATGATGGTGTCATGTGGCTCCGTAGTTGCCATAAAGGCATATAGGTTTGCAATGGCGCCAGATGGCACACGAAATTCTGCGTAGGTGGAACCGAAAACTTCGCAGGCAAGTTCCTGAGTAATGATTTCGATCTGTTCAATGGCGCCAAGACCAGTTTCATATTTATCGCCGGGGTGACCTAACGATGCACGCGATGACATACCAGAAGCGAGCAGCTTTTCGGCGCGTGGATTGAGCACATTGGTGGCGGGATTGAGATTAATTGCTTCAACATCGTGTAAGCGATGGTTCTCTTGCGCTAAATCTTCGATCCACTTTTGGACATCAGCACCGGCTTTGGTATCTACTTGCGATGCAATGCGCGAAATCAGGGCTTGCGAAGCAGGTGTAGCCCAACTTTGAGTTTTGAGAGATTGACTCATGCACTTTATTAAAGTGCATCGCCTCCGCGTTCACCAGTACGGATACGTATGACCTGCTCCACAGGGGTAACCCATAACTTGCCATCACCAATTGAGCCTGTATTTGCGGTAGCGACGATGGTGTCGATGATTGATTGAGCATCGTTGTCTTCGGCCAAGATTTCAATGCGAACTTTAGGAATAAAGTCCACGGTGTATTCGGCGCCACGATAAATCTCAGTGTGGCCCTTCTGGCGACCAAAGCCGCGAGTTTCAGAGACTGTCATTCCGGCAACGCCTGCCGCTTGAAGCGCAACTTTGATGTCATCGACTTTGGCAGGTTTTACGATTGCTGTTATAAGTTTCATGATCTTCTCTCTTTGGATACCTTAGTAGCGGTTGGAAT
>Ga0214923_10003164_pt1 | contig 20926 bp, 17 predicted proteins | sample LL1510_MetaG_FD_177993 | JGI IMG/M metagenome (GOLD analysis project Ga0214923, IMG submission 177993) | Freshwater microbial communities from Lake Lanier, Atlanta, Georgia, United States - LL-1510 | ecosystem: Environmental > Aquatic > Freshwater > Lake | place: USA: Georgia | collected...
TTATAATTAAAAAATTTAACAGTTGATAGCCTTATTAATTTCTTTGATATCTTCTTCTGTAAATGAAACATTCTTACTTCTAAAAATAAATCCATTAAGAGTATAATTTTTTTATCACAAGCACTTTTTAGTGCATAGCTTAGATTTAATTTTTTCTTTGCTTCCGTAATTGAATTAAAATGTTTTATCAATTCACCTTTATTATCATATTGATAAATATCAATTCGTCTTTCACAATCTTCTTTTACCCCCTTTCAAAGAAAATCGAACCACTTCAGAATTTCTGAAGTGCGATAGGTCTTGTTTTCTGAATTTACAGTATTATTAATAGTTTGAATTTGTTTCCATTTTTCAGGTATGTTTTTTAATATATTCTAATTGTTTCTTCATCAAATTTAATTCTTTTTATTAGTAATTATAAAAATCTAAATTATATAAACTATACTGATTTTATACCTAACAAAGTATTAAAATCAGTATTTAACTTATGTTTCTGTGTATTTTTTCGTTTTTTATTATCAATCTTTATCTGTGCTTATCGTAAGCATCATCGAATTCTAAGTAGCACACATCCTCATCGCATTTAGGTATTCCAATAGTGAAAGCAGGAATATGACCTCTGACATCTTCCTTTACTTGTTCGTTTGAGAATTTTTGTTTACTTTGAACCTTTTGCGCAACCTCGAAAACAAAACGTCTTATTTCAGACTCGATAGCAGGCCCAGAATACCTTAAAAAAGGCCTGCCATTAATGTACAGTATAATATACGGTACATATGTAATTGGTGATATAGTATCTTTAGATAATCTAATACAAGTTTTGTTGGTGCTAACGTTAATGATACCAAATTGACAACCATTGATAGATCCAGGTAATCTTTTGAAAATAGGAAGTAGATTTTGACAATGAGGACATTGTGTGGAATAAAATAAAATTAAAGAAAAACCGGGAATTGATGTGCATAATATATTTCCTTTTGTACCTTTAGACAAAACGAAATCATCACTCGATAGAAATAATAGACCGCTCATAGTGTGTGTATTTATTTAATTCTTACGTTTTATTTAAATTAGATTTTTTTTTATTTTTTTATAATAAATAATGTCGTTAAAAATGAAATACCAATATAGAAAAAAAAAGTCATCTTCTAGAAAAAAAAAGTCACCTAGAAAAAAAAGGTCAAATAAGATGAGGTCTTTAAAAAAAAAATCAAAAAAAAGGTCATTTAGAAAAAATAAGAAAGACGGTTCTTTAACAGATGAACCAAATCTGGAAACTTCACCTAAAAGTGAACTTAAAGACCAAGCAAAAATATTACATAAGTATTTAGAGGATGTGAAAACGTTAAAAATAAGAGATTTTGAAAAAAAATATAAAAATAATGTCGTAAAAATAATATGTCAAACTAGAACGAAGAATCCTTTCAAACCATACTTAGAGCCTGAAGATTATGAAGTGAGTGGAACGGGATTTATAGTAGATGTGGAAAGAGGACTTGTTTTAACAAATGCTCATGTGACATTAAATGCGTTTAATATATATGCATTGATTCAAGAATTTGGTAAATATCAATGTGTATTAAAACTTGTTTCAATATGTCCTGAAAAGGATTTTGCATTGTGTCAATTAAGTAAACATGATATAGATAAAATAAAACAAATAAAAACTGATGATGAAAATAATCGAGATTTAAAATTTTCAGATAATTTTAAAATTTTCAAATCAATGAAAGTTTATGTTGTAGGTTATCCTTTGGGTACTCCAAGTTTAATTGTTACAAATGGTACAATTTCAGGTCATTTTAATAATTTTACAAACGATGATGCATTATATTTAGAAAACTCTCCAACATATATTGAAACAGATTCTCCAATAAATCCTGGTAATAGTGGCGGACCGCTAATAGATGTAGATGGAAGAGTAATAGGTATTAATTCAGCAGGTATGCTTTTTGCTCAAAATAAAGGATTTGTTATAGGTTGTCGTACATTTTTATCAGTTATACAAGAAATGATAAGACCTTTAGAAGATGAAAGTTTGAAGATGCCTTATGTAGTATCACCTGCAAAATTTAGTTTTTCTTACAATAGTTGTAATAATGATATTTTGAAAAAATGTAAAGATAATTGTACACATGCACATAAACCTAGTGGAATTCTTGTAAATAAAATTTTGCAAAATAGTTGTTTTTATGAAGTGTTAAAAGAAGGTGATATTTTGCATAAAATAGAATATGAAGATATATATGTAAATGATGAATGTTTGAATAAAATTATAAAAGATAACAATAAATGTATCGGTGAGAAAGTATATGTTATAATTGAAAATGATGGTTATATAAATTCAATAAAAAAATGTTCAGATGATTCAATACAAACTGAACGAATGTTTACAACAATAAAAGAAATTTCCGATTCTATACCGATTGGAACTGAAATAAAATTATATGTTTATAGAAACAATAATAATGACGATAATATTTTTTCTAATAATAATTATAGATATCCTATTGAATTAAAATGTATATTTGAATCACGAGATAAAAAAACCACTTTAAATAAACAAATAATAGACGAGTTTGAAGATTACAATTATCGAATATGTTATGGAATGTGTATTTGTGAATTAAAACCAAATCATGTACACACTGAAGATGGAAAATATCGTGATGCATTGAATAAATACATACAAGGTGAAAATGCTTTTAAAAAATTTCTTTTAATTACCAAATCATTTCCTAATACTGAAAATTTTAAAAGTGAAATTTTCAAAAATGGAACAATTTTGAAAAAGGTAAACGATATTGAAGTTTCTGATATAAAGAGCTTAGAAAATGCATTATCAAAAACAATTGATGGATATGTAAAATTTGAGGGTTATATACAAGATGATGTATTAGGAACATTGTTAGTTGATGTAAAAGAACATTCAAAATATGTTTCTAATATAATGAAAACATTTCGTATAGATTCAAGTTATTTTATTCCAAAAATATAAAAAAATAAATAAAAAACCATGAAAAATAATATTGTAATAAATAAATCATAATAGAAAAAATGGATGATTTGAAGTTAAAAGCAATAAAATATGGAAAAACTAATATTTTCACATTAAATAAATTAAATTTTAAATGGAGAGATCTAAAAAAATTTCAATCACTTGAGGATGTGTTAGTATCAAATAAACGTCAAAATAACATAAATGGTAAATATAAATTTGAGCAACCTCAAAATATAGAAAAAAGTGATTGTTTGTTAGCAACCGATGAACTAATAATATTTCGTGAAGAAAAAACAATGCTTAGTATGAATATATGTTTACCATGTTACGACGAAGAATGGTGTGAAATAAGTGGTACATTGAGATCATTATCAAAAAATATATTGCTTCATAGAAATAGACCAGATAATTCATTTCAATTACACGTTAATATTTATATAATACAAGATGGTTGGAATAAAGCGAGTAAATCATTTAAGGAGGGTTTAAATAAAGAATGGGGGTGTCCATCTAAGGAAATAATAGATAATCATTTATTAAAAGATTTCATATGTATAATAATTTCTGAACATGAAATTTTTTATCCTTGTTACCAATATATAAATAAAGATGAACAAACTGGAATAGTATTTCATCCAGTTTTTATAACAAAAAAAAGAAATGCACAAAAACATAATAGTCATTTACTTTTTTTTTCAATGTGTAATTTACAAAATCCTGATTTTGTATTTCTCACGGATTGTGGGACAACATACGATTCAGATTGTATTTTTCATTTATCAGAATATTTGTTTAAAAAACATAATAGTGTTATAGGTGTAACAGCAAAACAATCTGTAATGAGTGAAACAAATAGACGTCAAATTCAAGAATACCCTCATTGGTGGAAAAAAAAAAGACAATCATTCTGTACTCGAATTATGAATGAAATTTGTTGGTGGTTTTCACCGGCACCATTACAAGGTTTTGAATTTGAATCTAGTTTTTTACTAAATACATCAATGTTTAATATAGCAGGTGCATTACCAGTTTTACCTGGACCTTGTCAAATGTTGTGGTGGGAACATTTAAAAAAAGATGTATGTAATACTGAAAATGGTGTGTTAGATGTTTACTTTAGACATTTAAATTATAGTAATAATGAAGAATCAAATATAATTCAATCAAATACTGTGTTGGCAGAAGATCGAATTCTTTCGTTTGCAATGATACTACGAACTTTTGATTTAAAAACAGTTTGGGTAAATAAGGCATCTTTTAATTATGAACCCATGATGACATGGGTAAAATTATTAGGACAAAGGAGACGATGGATAAATGGAACTGTATCGACGTATTTATATTACTTATTTGATGAGAAAGGAAATGATGAGTATTCAATGAGTGGTTTAGGAAATAGAAAGTCGATTAGATTTTTATGGTTTATTCAATTATATCAATCAATATTACAAATCTTTTCACCTTCATTTTTTTCTATCGCAGTATTTGAATCTTTCTTACAATTTTTCAAAACATTTCCAAATTTGAAAAGATTCATCAATATATTTCAATATAATACACCTTATTATAATTTTTCCCCAGATATTGTTTTAACTGGATTTTACTTGGTATTTTACATAGCATGGGTTCTTGTTTCTTTTTTTCTAGGAAAAAAAAGTGGCTGTTGTAATAAAAAATGTTATGAAATTTTCATGGAATCAATTTATTTATTTTTTACATTTATAAATAGTTTAATTTCAATATTTATATTTTTTAATATATTTTCTTTTAATGATCGATTTTTAATTATTGGGCCTTTGATGTATATTCTAATGTTTATTTGGATTGTTCCATTTTTTTTATCACTAACATTATCGTTTAAATCTGCTTTTTATTATATAATTTATAGTTTACCATTTTTCATAAATATATCACAATATATAAGTTTTGTTCCAACTTTTGCATTTTCAAGACTCAATGATTTGTCTTGGGGTAATAGAGAATCAATATCAACATTAAGTATAAACAAGAAATGTTCTTTTCTATTTATAACGATTCAATTGAATATATTGATTGTAGTTATTAATGTTGCAATAACAGGTTTGTATATTTATTTAATAAAAACTTTAGGTAGAAATGAATATGTCTATTCTGTATTTTTTATAATTCTATTTTCATCAGTTATAATTCAAATTTTATTTACTATATTGTATTTTTGTAAAATAGTTCTTAAAAGTTGTATGAAACGAATGCGTAGTGAAAATGATGTTGATTCAGATAAAGGAACCTTCGTGGGATCGTTATCAAATGATTTAACAAAATCAGGAAATAGTAGTTCAATTATATAATTTTTCTTGATAGAAAATTATATAATTATAAAAAAAAACAAAACTTTAAGAAAAAACTTTATTGTATGTAAATAAAAAATGTCATCAATTAGAATATTTAATCCACAAGAATTACCATTTGGATTATTAAGTAATAATTTCAATTTGAAAATGGTAATAGATGATGAAGAATGGGAAAATGTAAGTCAATATATTTATACAAAATTGATACCAGAAGAATACAAACAGTTAAGAGATGTAATGACTAAAATACCATATGAAATGTTACCATCAAAATATTTAGAATACGAATCTTTTATAAAGGATGATTTTGTAAAAACTTCATTGATTAAAGGTTTAGAACAAAGATTTTTAAACCCAGACGCAAGAAAGCAATTATTAGAAACGGGGATGTCAAACTTATTTTATATAAATCAAAATAATCTTTTTTTTGGAACAACTGAAAATCTAATTCCTAAATTAAAAAATATGGATTTCACTGAAAGTAGAAATATTTTAGGTCAAATATTTGAAAAAATTAGAAAAAAACTTCAGGAGGAAATAATTGATTCAGATCTTGTTAATCAGTATATTTACTTGAAAGTTTTGAATAATACTATAATGGAATCATATGAAAAAATTTTAGAACTTATGATAGTTTTGAATGGAAAAAACAATGATGATGAAAAAAAAAATTATTTCAAAAAATTTATTCTTGAATTGAAAATTGATGATGTAAAAAATAATATTGATTTTGATGAATATAAAAAAGAAGTATTATCTGATATAAATTTACTAAAAGTATTGATTGTATCTAAAACAATTCCACAATGTTTAGTATTATATTCTTTGTATAAAACACTACGTAAAAGTTGTGAAAATAGAAAGAATGATATTTCTAAAGTGGTATTGAGTAATTATTTAGATTTTTTTTCTAAATCGAATAATATAAAAAGAGAAAATATAGATAATGAGTTAAAATTAGTAAATTTAAATTACTTAGAACAAGTTATATTAAGTCTTTTTACAAGAAATAAATTACCTGAAGAATTAAATGAAATTATAAATAAAACTTTGAGTGATGTAAAATTATTGTCTGAAGAGATGATTTTAGAATATGAAAAATTCGATGTTGATATGTTTTTTCAATTTGTGAATGACGAAGAAACACTAAGTTTGCTTAAAATGACTGATGCAACATCTAAAAAAGATTTTCTTTTTACAGATGCTGATCCAGCATTTTCTATATTTACTAATGAATCTATATTTCTCGAAAATAAAAATTACAGTGATGTAAATGAATATATACAAAAAAAAATCACTGAAAATGAATTTTTTAATCATGAAAAGCGCATGGAAAAAATAAAATATTTATGTGTTAAAGGGTTAAATAGTAAATTTAAATTCGATGGTAAAAATTTAGATAGACAAACTTTGGATTTACATCATATTCTGTATTTTGCAAAAGATAAAAATATAATTCATCTAGATGAAATACAAATGATTTCATCAATAACATCAGAATATTTAAATTATCATAGTAAAAATTCAATCAGTATAAATGATATAATAACAAATTATGAACAGTCCAGTTATGATGATCTTGATTCATTTATTGATAATGATTTATTTGTGACTACCTGGATAAAATGTATTCTCCAAAGTTTTGTTTTTTTAATTTCAAATATGTTTTTTTTCATTGAAAAAAAATACAATAGTGAAATGATGATTAATATCGATTTTATACAAAATATTTTTCAGAAAATATATAATCACAATAATAATAATATGATTGAAACTCTCGGTGGTTTAAAAATGAATGAAATTATTTCAAAATATTTAGATTTAATATTGCAACCATTATCTGATAAAATTGATAATAAAGGAAATATTAAAGAAACAATTTGGAAATTGTTTTACGGTGATTTTAAATTTATTTGGGAATCTATAAAAAATGAAAGTAAACAAAGTGCTTTTAAAAATGTAATTTACAATATTCAGTTGGATTTGAATAATGAAACAGGACAATTTATGGTATTAGATGATTTATTGGATAATTCAATTCTATTATCGATTATATGTTTACTGAAAAAAATAAATATTTTTTCACAAGAGTATTTTAATTTTTTTTATTTCTTTAAAAATCATGAATTAGATTTTCAATTATTAAAAATAGATAATCCATATAAATTTAAAAATGTAAGTGAACTTAGGAATGAAATTTTAAAAAGTGAAAATTCAGCGATAAAAAATAAGCTTATTTCTTTCTTAACTGGTGAACTTTATTCAAAAATGGAAATAAAAAATGATGACTTACAAAATGTATTTGGTATTATTTTAAATTTTAATATGTATATTCCAAAACAAATTACAAAACATGCTTATGATAAAGAAAAATTAATCTCAGATGATCAATTAGTAGATGATAACTATGATGATTATGAGGAGGGAATTTCAATACAGCAACAAAATAATTATGAAAGTGATTTCTTACTATTACCAATTCAAAATAAAAATAAAAAGAAAATCGAAAATGATGATGAAGAAGAAGATGACGATGATACAGAAGATGAAGAAGAAAATGAAGAAGAAAAAGAAGAGGATGATTATGAAGATGGAAGTCAAGTAAATGATTTTAATTATAAAAGAAATGAAGAGTTGGTGAATAATTTTCTAAAAAAACAAAAAATTCAGTCAAACATAAAAAGCAAAGATGTATTATTATTACTCAGTGAAATTAAAAAACATATTAAACCGACAAACATGAATATAATAAAAAGTAGAAGTAATTTTTTTCAATGTATAGAAAAACCAACATCATCTATTAAAATTAAAACAGTAAAAGACGAGAAAATAAAATTTAGTAATGATTGTTCTAATATAGGAAAAAAAGTTGTGAATGTGATAGGTGCAAAAGGTGGAAGTACAGCATCCGAAACATGGATTTTAGAAATGAATGATAATACAAAATTATTTTGTAAGTTGTTTATAAATTTAGACAGTAATGAAATAAATTTTGATGATCCTCATAAGAAGATAAACTTTTTTCTATCAAGTAAAAGTTTGGATTATGAAAAAAGAGTTTATAAAGAAATAGTTGATCCAATGAGAAGATTGAAAGTTTGTAAACATTTTGTTCCATTAGTTGATAGTGTTGATTCATGCTCATATGAAAATTTACTTAATATTTTAATTGGACACACTAGTGATAATTCAAATAAAATCATGAGTAATAGTGTCACTGACATGATATTAAAAAGAAATATAAACTCTATTATAAATTTAAATAAATTGTATTCAATAAATGAAATTTCAAGTGAACCAATAGCAGAAAATAAAAACGAAAATATTATTGAAAAACTTAAATATAGTTTAGTATTTACTAAATATTTCGATTTGAATAGTCAAGTCATAACATTCACCAAATTTCTTGAAAAATATTATAATAATAGGGATATTATTTTACAAGTTTTATTTCAATTGTCGGCTGTTTGTTATGCAATGTCTTTATGTAATATGACACATAATGATTTACACGGAGACAATGTATTTATAAAGAAATTAGACCAACTACAGACATTTATTTACTATATCAATGATGTAAAATATGAAATAAAAACATTTTTTAAGGTATATATATTTGATTTTAATTTTACTTATGTAGAGAAATTTGGAAATAATGAAGGAATAAATGACTATCTATGTGAAAATTTTAGCGTTTGTAATGAATTTATACCAAATAAAGATATTTTAAAAATACTATGTGCTGTTTTTAATTTTTATCCAGAAAGTTTAAAATATACAACTTCTAATGATGAAAATAGGAAAAATTTGGAAAAAACTTATTTAGAAGACAAACAATGTTTTTTTAGAAGTTCTGTAAACATGGGTAAGTCTGTACGGTCTGATTTTTTCAAAGAATTCAATGACTGCTTAACTATTTTAAAAATGATATATATTGATATTCCTAAAAACGAAGAAATAACTTTAAAAATATCTGAGCAAAAAATAAATCCAATATTTGACGGATTAGTAAATAATAATAATGATGATTTCATTTCAATTATTCACAAAGATAATTTCAGAAATGATGGTTCATTACTTGTAAGTAATCAAGAAAAATATGTTTCAGATGTACTATTAAATACTCCTTATATGACAAGTGAAAATCCATTGAAGGAAATATCTGAAAATAAAAATAATCCTTTAGAAGAATACAAGAAAATGTTAGAAAATAATCAAAATAATCAAGATAACACTTTAGAAGAATACAAGAAAAGGTTAGAAAATAATCAAGAAAATCCTATAGAAGAAAACAAGGAGACAATAGAAAATCAAGAAAATCCTATAGAAGAAAACAAGGAGATAATAGAAAATCAAGAAAATCCTATAGAAGAAGAGAAAGATAGTAAAATAATAAACAAAAAAACAAAACCTGGTATGATAAAATTAATTGAAGATGGTTATACAATTCTTAAAGGCGATGGAACAAATATTTTACATAAATTTTTTGAAGAACAAGTTGAATTTAAAAAAACTGACGAAGAAAGGAAAATATTTAGTTCTCTGTCGTTCAACTGTTCTTATCCAACAAGTTTTTATCATCCTGAATTACGAATAATTCGAAAAAATATTTATGAACAAATATCCAAACAATTTCAATTATATTTTCCATCTATGAATATTGAAATGCTATTTGACTGTTTTTACAATATAAAAAAAACATATTCAACAGTTGAATGTGAGGAATTTCCTAAAGATTTTTTGAAAAACGACATAATTTTTAGAGGTTTCATAAATTTAAACAAGGATGGTGATCAGATTTTTTGTTTCCAAAAAGATAATGATAATAATGAAAAATTTAAGGAAATAATTTTTCCAGGACATATTTTGTTATACAATGTAAGAAACATTAAAGAATGTGACTTAATTGCAAATAATGATATTGATTATAGACTTTATTTTGGTTTTCGCTTGACAAAAAGTGAAACTTCAATTTTTAAAGAAAATATTCAAAATATAGAAAATCAATCAACTCCGATAATTTATAACGGTAAAAAACCATTATTATACACGGATGAACAAAAACAAAATTGGGGAACTTTAGTAAAATCTTTTTCTAAAAAATTTAAAACTGATTTTTTAGTTGACGAAAGAATAATTCCCCAAATTATTTCACTAAAAGAAGTTCATGAAAAAAATTCAACTATTCCATTTTTTCCATATTCTACTAATGAAATGGAAATTCACAAATTAAGACCAATTCGATAATTAAAAAAAAAATTGATATTTAAAAGATTATTGAAGGGAATAAAATAAAAAATGTCATATTTTGAAAGTATCACAAATACACTTGATAATGAGGTTACATCTTTATTAAAAAATATTTCAATCAAATACAATATCGATGAAAGAGAACTTTTAAACTTATGGAAAACTAAGAAAGGACCAACGATTACTACTTCATCAAGTACAAATGATATAAAAAAATCTTCACCTGAAGAAAATACCTTGTTAAAATTAAGTAGAAATGAACTAATAGAAATGTGTAAAGGAAAAGGTTTAAAAGTGGGTGGAACTAAAAACGATTTAGTTACTAGAATTACAGATTCTGAGAAAAATAAGAATTTATTTAAAAATAATAATACAAAAACAAATAATATTGTAAATAAATTAATAGAAAAAATTCCAACTATTGAAATAAAAAAGAATAAATTTGGAAATTTTGAACACTTTGAATCATCGCTTTTATTTGATAATAAAACACAGAAAATGTATGGAAAACAAAACCCTGATGGTAGTGTTTCACAACTAACAAAAGATGATATTGATACTTGTAATAAATATAAATTTTCTTACACAATACCAGAAAATTTAGACAATACAAAAGATGACGATGATGAACTAATTGAAATAGATGAAGAGGACGATGAAGAGGACAATGAAGAGGAAGAAGAGGAAGAAGAGGAAGAAGAGGAAGAAGAGGAAGAAGAAGAAATTGAAATCGATGAGGACGAATTTTACTAATTGAAAAAATGAATTTTTAAATATATAAAGTCTTAAATTAATTAAATCTAATTAAAAAAATATGGCGATAAAGAAATATTTAAAAATTTTTGTTTACGGTGAAACTTTCACTGGTACAAGTTCTATAGTTTTTAGATTCATTTATAATATATTTAATAAAAAAAGTCTTCCGACTGTAGGTATAGATTTTCAAAGCATAAATATTGACGACAATATTTTTCAAATCTGGATAACATCAGGTTTTTTCTGTTCTTTTTCATCTAGTTTCAATGAAAACTGTTTATATTTTGTTTTGGTATACGATATTACTAATAGAAAGTCATTTGAAAAAATAAAAGAATATCATCATAATGCAATAACTAAAAATAAAAAAATTCCTATTTTCTTTTTAGTAGCAAATAAAATAGATAAACAAAATATCGAAGTTACTACCTCAGAAGGAAAAGAGTTAGCTGCAAAATTAAACATGTTTTTTTTTGAAACATCAGCATTTACCGGAGAGGGAATTTTTGAATTGTTTAATTTTATAAAAGATTTTAATCATCCTGATGATAAGAAAGAACCAGAAATTCAATATCCTAGAAATTGGTTTACAAGTATGTGCGATTTATTTTGTTTAGGAAGATAGAAGTTGAAAATTGATTTTTAATTAAAATAAATATAAATATACATTAAATGTTTTTTCAAAATTTGAGTGAATATTTCCAAAATTCAGATTATATTTCGTTTCAATTAGAACCGTATGGTACATATATAAATAATCAAATAGATTTTTACTATGATGAAAGTGATAGTGTTTTAAATAAAATACGTTCTGTACTCTTGATAATATTTTTCTTTTATTTTTTGTTTAGTTCAATTGTATTTTTTTATGTTCACAAAAATAATAAACTTGAAATAATTAGAGTTGAAAACAAATGTTTGATACTAAAAAATGACAGGAATATTATAAAAAAAAAATATAATAAATTACTAAGAATGATTGAAAGAATCAAAATTATATCTTCTAAAGAAGATAGTAGATCTGCAAAAAAAATATGTTTGATTTCATCAGAACTACAAAATCGTAATAACTATAAAATATAATTTTTTTAAAACTATTTTTTTAGTTTTAAAAAAAACCCTTTGTAAAATATAAACTGAAAAAAAAGAGAAATGAATGCAAATAATTATGTTGAAGATGAAACAATAAATAATAGTTTGTTTTTTCATTTAGATAATAGTTTGATAGAAGAGCTTTCATCTGATTCTCAATTACAAACTTATCCAAGAAAAAATAATTTATTAAACATTTTTGGTATTAAGAAACAAAATAAAAAAGAAAGATATAAAAATAGCGATAATTTTTACAGAGATATTTACGAATATTTTTACAGAAAAGGAATGTTCAATATAATAATTTCAAATATATGTGATATTTTTTTAATATGCATTGGAGTATCGTTTTTATTTTTTTTATTGGAATGTTTAGATTGGGAAAATCTCTTACTATGTACTAATAACAAAAATTGTGGGGATATATTTTTGTTTACTAGAAAACCTACGAATCCAAAATTAGTAAGTTTTGTTTTTTTATTTTTCGGTATTATGTTCATATTACATAAAATAATAGATTTCTATTCTACTTTTAGACAAATATCATTTATAGAAAAATACTATGAAACTAAACTACAAATTTCTAATAGAGAACTTCAGACTGTAAAATGGTCAGTTATTATTAAAAAATTAGAAGAACAATTTAGAATGTCATCATATGATATAACAAATAAAATTTTAAAAAATGAGAATTATTATATATCAATTATTCACAATAGCGTATTAAATATACCTAATATTATATTTTACACTAATCAATTAGAATTTAATATCAAGATGGCAATTTTTAACGATTTGGAAAATATAGATGCGGATAATTTAAAAAAAAGATTTTACTTACTTGGAATTTTAAATCTTGTATTTTCACCAATTATATTTATTTATTTATTACTTTATTTCATTGTATGTAACATAGAGGAAGTGTATTCAAAGTCAAATGTTATTAGTTCAAGAAATTTTTTGTTGCTGACTAAATGGAAAATAAGACAATATAATGAAATGAAACATTTTTTCGAAAAAAGAGTCAATAAAGCAATACCTTTATCAAATTTTTATTTAAAACAATTTCCAAGTCCAATATTTGAAATTTTAGGAAAAACATTGGCTATAACATGTGGTATATTTTTCAGTTTTAATTTATTTCTATCGATTTTCGATGAAAATATTTTATTACATGTCACAATTTTTGATAGATCTTTGTTGTTTTATACAGGAGTAATGGGTGCTATATCATCTTTTTCTAGAAGTTTAATACGAAAACCAGAGGATTCTATATATAATCCAACAAAATATATGAATGATTTTTTTCAATGCACTAAATATATTCCAGTTCATTGGAAAGATAAATTTCACACACATGATGTTAGGGATGAATTTATAAAATTATTTCCTTATAAATTATTACTTTTATTATATGATTTAGTTAGTGTTATAACAACCCCTTTTATATTAATACTTTACTTAACTAAGGATTCAAATGAAATTTTTAATTTTATAAAAAATAATACAATTAAAATAAAAAAGGTTGGTAATGTATGTACATATGCTTATTTACAAAATTTCAATGAAAATGCTATGAATAACTCAATTATATTATACAAAGAAAATAATGAAATTGAAAATAACAACACTTACTATGATGATGATGATGATGAAATTAAAAATAAGGAGGACGAAGAAGATTTTTTATCTGATTAAGTACAAAAAGAAAAAAAGAAAATAAAAAATTGATTTTTTAAAAAAAATGATTTAAAGTTAAACAGATATTAACAAAACAACAACTAATTAAACCAACTATGAGAACTTCAACACAATTAACTAATCCTCGTGGCTTCAGCACTGATAGAATGAGATTTTCTGATCCCATTCCTGGATCTATTCCTGATAGCAAGCCGGCAATTACATATAAGAGAATAAATATTTCTGTCATAAATGAAGATGGTACTATCGGTGATTTAATTATTCCAACAGAGAAATGTTATTCTTTCGGCGTGAGTGAAAATACTAATCAAGAGACTGGAAAAGTAAATGGATTTGTAATGCCTTTAGTTCTTGCTGATAGAACTGGACCAACACAAGCTCAGACAGACTTTATAAATGCATTTAATAATACAGTTGATAGAGTCAAGGAATACTTGTTGGAAAGTAAGGAACAATTGGAACTTTATGAATTGGAACCTGCCGACCTTAAGAAATTAAATCCTCTTTACTATAAGAAAGAAAAGGGTAAGGTAGTTGAAGGTTCAGCCCCAACACTTTATGCAAAACTGATTGTTTCGAAGAAACAAGGTGAAAAAATTATGACCGTTTTTGTAAATGAGGAGACAGAAGATAGTATTAATCCTCTTGATTTGTTGGGAAAACATTGCTATGCAAGAGGGGCAATAAAGTTTGAATCAATATTTATTGGTAATAAGATTTCCATACAAGTAAAGCTTATTGAATGTCAAGTAACTTTAGTTGACTTTGGATTCAAGAGATTACTCCCTCGTCCATCATCTGTTTCAGTTGTAAAGAATGAAACTAAGAATACAGTTCCAATGTCTCTTAAAAATGATGACGACGATGATGACTTAGGAAGTTTAGCAGGTGATGATAAGATTGACGAAGACGAAGCACCAATTGAAGATTCAATTAAGACAATACCTAAAAAGGTCGTTAAGAAAGTAGTAAAGAAGGTCGGAAAGTAAATAAATATAATTATAATTATAAATATACACATTTATTATTTTTTAAATTTATAAAACACTGAAAATCATATTTAAATTAATTTTTTAAACTATATTATGGTTTAAAAATTATATTTTTATAATACAGTCAATGGATCATAATGATTTCCATACCAAATAATATTTACTATTTTGACATATATACCATTCAGTGGTAAAAACTCTATTTTTTTATTTTTATTGTGAAGATAAACATTTATTTTTATTTTCCATATATTACAAGCAGCAAGTATTTCATTTGCTCCTCCCCAAGTTGTTGTAGACCTCATTTTTTTGATATAATTATCATCTTCCATTTCTAATATTTGTTTTGTATCTAATCCTTCAACTATAGTTTTATTTGATTCCAAATAGTTACATATATATTCTCTTATTTTACCGCTCTCAATTTTCAAAAAATAACTTAGACTATCGAACAAACAAGACATTTTATTTATATAATAAAAATAACCTTATAAATAATTATTTTTATTAATTTAAGTATATAAAGAAAAATAACATTATATAAAAAAAAATGTCTTATTTAAGTGTTGTTGTATACAATGGTTTATGTAATAGATTGCTACCTCTTATTTCAACATTAAGATTAGCAAAAAAATGTAATAAAAAAGTTAATATGATATGGACCTATACTCCTCAAAGAAGTTGTTTAACTTATTTTGGTGATTATTGTAATTTTCAAGACTTATTTCTTCCACCAGATAATCTAGTTTTTGATAAAAATGATATTGACCATGTAAAAACTTATGATTTTTATTATTGGCTGAGCTTAGATTTAGTTGTTGATATTAAAATAGAAGGAAATATTTATATAAATTATGCTTTATATCCTTTAATTTGTGAAGAAGATAATACGGAAGTTTTTAGAAATTTCAAAAAAACTTTAAACAAAAATGGTGAATTTATACTGGATGATGTTGGAAAGGAAATTGCAGATGAAATGAAATTATTACGTCCTATACAAGAATTACAAAATGAAATCGATAAATCTTATACTAATTTTTTTCCTGAAATGATTGGTATTCATATTAGAAAATCAGACGGAGGATTCACTAAATATGACTGGAAATCCATGACCAAAAAGCTCATCACACAATGTCAAAAATGGTGTAATGATAAAAGAGGTGTTTTTTTAGCAACAGATGATTTTGAAACTTATATAAATTTTGCAAGCAATTTAGGAAGAAATGTTATATTTTATGATCCACCTAAAATATTATGTGGAAATACATCATCTAATAAATTCAACAATGATAAATACAACGTCATATGTGGTTTAGTAGAAATGTATCTTTTAGGTAAATGTAATAAAATTATAATTGGAACAGTAGATAGTACATTCAGTATATGCGGTATGCTATTAGCAACTAATGATATACCTAAATATTTAATTGACAACGAAGAATCAATTCCAACATTCTAAAAAAATACTATATATCTGTTTAATTTATTATAAAATCTTTTTTTCTTATTTGGTATATGTAATAAATAGCTATTCACAATTGTTGTTGGTACTTGTTGTGGTTGAACTAAAATTTTTTCAATAAATTCTTTTTTTTTTCTTTTTTTTTCTCTTTTGTTTTCATGTCTTTTTTTGTTTATTACAAATGGTTTATTATCAAAAAACATGTCGTCAGTATTGGTATTATTATTAAAAGACAATGCAATTTCTTGTCTGCAAATTGGACAAGAATTTGATAAAAGTTTGTAATAACAGTCATCGCAAATATGATGTAAACATTCAGTATAATGTATTTTAGTCTCATCAATTTCATCATCTAAACATACTGGACAATCCATGTTTTTTTTTTATTTTTACTCATCATAAAAAAATAAAAAAATGAAAAAAAAATATTTTTTTAGTTTTATAACTAAGAATTATGTCAAGTATAATTACTATGAACAAACGTATATGTATTAATCCAGAATTTTTGGGTAAAACGTTAAATAAAAATATATTTGATTTTTTGAAAGAAATTACAAAAAACGAATGTACTAGAGATAACGGATATATAATAGATGTAAAAAAATTAAAGAAAATAAAAAATAATTACATATCCGGTAATAATTGCGAACTTATTTTTGAAGTTGAAATTTTAGTTGAAATTTTAAAACCAGAAATAAATAAAATTTTTAAAGATAGAGTTTGTATGATTTTTAGTGGAGGAATTTTTATCGATGTAAAAGGAAAATTTAAAGTTTTGATTCCACTTTCATCTCTCGAAAATTTTGTTTTTAATCAAGAAAAAAAGAATTTTACCAATACAAAAACATCTTTAGTGATCAAAGAATCTGATTTAATAGATGTTAAAATCACTGGTGTAAAATTTTCAAAAAAGAATTTTAGTTGTTTCGGTGAATTTTTAAAATAAAAGTAAGTAACCAAACTAAGTTATTTATAGAAATATTTTTTTATAAAATAAAAAAAATGGTTTTAGAAAATATTCAAGTTATTGTTGTTTGTGTAAATTACTTTGATTTTTTAAACATTACTTATCAAAAAAATATAAGATTTTTCAAACCCGATAATTATCATATTATAACAACATCTGGAGACGAGAAAACAATAGAATTATGTAAACAATTAAATATAACATATCATTTATATGATGAATTTTATATTAATTCGTCTAAATTCAATAAATCTGGTGCCATTAAATGGATGCAGAAAAAATTATACAAGGAATATCCTGAAGATTGGATTTTATTATTAGACGGAGATATAATTTTACCTGATCATTTCGATGAATTATTTATAAAGAAATGCACTAATAAAAAAGCAATGTATTCCTTCAAAAGAAAAGATTATGAGGAAAAAGAACATTATTTGAATTCAACTAATTTAATAGATTATTGTGGAATAAATTTCATGGGATTCATGCAACTTTATCACGATAAAACTAAATTCTATCCAGATTTTTCAAAGGATTGTTCCACATGTGATATGATATTTAGAGATTATTTTTTTGATTATCTAATATTGATGGACGATGATTTATATGTTATACATCTAGGAAAGAATGAGGTTAATAATAAAGGTAGAATTACAGATTATTGGTAAATCGAAAAAAAAAATGAATTATTTTATAAAAAAGTTATAATATAATTACAAATCTCAATCAAAATGCACAATCGTTTTTATGACTTGCCTTCTGAAATTATCTACGAAATATATAAGCGTGATAGTACATATAAAGAATTTTACAATAAGGTTATCGATGTTATAGAGAACAATGTTCCGACATTTTCACACCTTGATGAAAACTATTATGTTTTTAATAAAGTCTATCATTTCTGTAAACTCGAAGATAATTTTAAAGTTTCTCAAAAATATTCTTTTACAAAAGCTGTATTTATTATTATAAAAAAAAAATCAAAACAGAATACTTTAAATTTTTGAAAAAGTAAAAAAAAATAAAAATATAAATATAATGTTGTTGTTTTACTATTTAATGATTTGTTTCAAAAAAAAAAGATTAAATAAACATATACGGGAATACATTTCCTAGACTTGGACATTCATGTATTTATTTTATTATACCGATTATTGGTATAATAAAATTATATTTTTTGATTTAAGTTTATACGAGTTCATTTGCACAATCTATACATATATCCTTTTAGACACATTCTTACTTCTTTTTCAGTTCAAACTCCATATTTAACTTGTTCACTATGCTTGTTATATTACAACACTCATTGTTTTTTCCTACTTTTATTAAATGTTTTGGATCTAAATTATCTTCTCCATATGCAAGTTGATATATTGAACCTATTGTATCTCGTACAGTTCCGTCATATTGAATCTTAATATCTTCGGTTAGCTTTATAATTCTTCTTTGAATGTATCCTGAAGTTGAGGTATTCATTGCAGTATCACTATAAAAATATGAAATATTAGATATTCTAATTTAAATAAATATACTTTTTTTCTACTTACCTACACCCCTCACGTCCACTCATAGAATGCATGTAAAATTGTTTTGGGTTAAGGCCGCGTATGAAAGAAGAATCAATAAATCCCCTTGATTCGTACTCGTCTTTTAAATCTAAATTATCGAACCCATAATGTGGTAAAGTTCTCTTCCCGTTATTTAAAGTCGGCTTGACTCGCTGCCCAAGAACATTTTGTTGTCCAAGTAAGCCAGTAATCTGTGCTATGTTAAAGAAATCACCCTTAGCACCGCTAACGACAGTACTAATAAAGTTATTTGATTTATCGAGAGCGTCTTTGGCGATTTTCAATCCGATGTCTTTGGCTTTACTAAGAGTACCTAGAATTCTAATTTCCTTGATTCCTGGATGTGTTGTTGTTGTTTTTATACCTTCTGCTTCTATATAACATCTTTCTATAACATCATCAATTTCTTGAACTTTATCTGCGCCTTGTACCATACAATCACCCAAACCCACACTAAATCCTGAAATGAGTAACCAATTATTTGTTACAAATTGAATTCCATCAATAAATTCAGCAGTTCTATCAGGACCATATTCCTTATGAATTATATGAATAAGTGAATTCGAAACTGCACCCAAAGTGTTTTTATCTAAAGCTCCTTCATATAAAACACCTCTGTAAATTTTCACAGTTGGTTCATTTGGATCAGCATTATTTTTTCTTTCATATATAAGATCATCCGGAAGAACTAAAGAAATAAGACCTTTTCCGTGAAAACATTGAACTTTTTTTCCTTTATCCTTGAAGATTCTTCTTATCGTTTGCATTTTTTTTTGAATCTTACTTAAATCTATTCCTATAGATAGGGAAATATTAAAAAACTGTTCTTTACTTACCTGTTTTATTCCAAGCGTCATTCGATATGCACCTAATAGTGAATCCTGTACTATACACATATTAGGCTTAGAACTTTGCGCTGATATCATTTTACATTTCGACGCCGATAATAATTTTAATTCCGTCATTGACTCTAGAGTCTGCGGGCAGTGTATGTTCATTTCATCTCCATCGAAATCAGCATTGAATGATTTATTTATACTGAGATTGAATCTCAAAGTTTTTCCTGGACGAATAACAATTTCTTGAGCGAGCATCGATCCTTCGTGTAACATTTCTACTTTATTTTTCAATAAAGATTAGACTATACCTTAGACCATCATTAAGAACGTGACTTCTTTCAGGCCGACTCCCGTTGCGACTGTAAATTTTTCATATATTCAATTGCATCTAATAATGATTTTTCAGGTTTATATTTTGCAAAATATTTACAATAACCTTCTTTCTTAAATTTAATATAAAACCTATTATTTCTTTTTTCATAACGAATACCAACAGGTAAATCTTCTAATTTGATGTTCATTTTTATTAAAATATTTTTAAAATCATCACCTATTTTATTATTTCTAGATGTTTTTCTAATATCATAGTCATAGATTTTATCCAATTCTTTAATTTCATCTTCATTTTTTTCTTCAATGTATTTAAAATAATCCAAAGCTAACTTTAGTTTTTCAGTTAAAGTTTTATCATTTGATGTGAAAGCTTTGTATGTGTTACTTGTTTTATTTTTCTTTACTAAAAATCCTTCAAAACCAGCAATTACATTTGAATTTGAGGTAAAATTTATTCCAATTGGTAATTTGTCAATGCCCAACATTTTCATACACTCAAAAACTTTCTCTTTATTTTCATCTGAAATATTTAAAAATCTATGTTGTTCACTAAGTTTATCTTTAGTTTCTTGATGTAGTCTTTTTCCTTTGGAACCACCAGTTTCTAAATTATAACCATTTGGTGCTAAGGAATT
>Ga0214923_10003165_pt1 | contig 20925 bp, 25 predicted proteins | sample LL1510_MetaG_FD_177993 | JGI IMG/M metagenome (GOLD analysis project Ga0214923, IMG submission 177993) | Freshwater microbial communities from Lake Lanier, Atlanta, Georgia, United States - LL-1510 | ecosystem: Environmental > Aquatic > Freshwater > Lake | place: USA: Georgia | collected...
TTTCATGAGGTGGCGTTCAGGTATCAAAACACCGAGAGGTTCGTGATTAAGGACTGCTCACTTGTTTTGAAGCCTGGTGAGAAGGTTGCAATTGTTGGCCCGAACGGAAGTGGAAAGACGACATTGCTGCGCCTTTTGTCTCGGATATATGTACCAGTAAATGGTGTTGTTCGAGCACAGGAGGACCTCTCAATGGTGACACAAGAATCGTGGCTCAATCACTTTGTCATGATGGTGCAAGGCGCGAAGTTTCGGAGTATGGAACTTGTACGTGCCATCACAGGAAGTGAGTTATCCACCGTTGATGAAGGGAGGCTTGCAAAGGCTCTTGCGATTACTAGTGCTGCTGAAGTGGTACGAGATTCGCCGCATGGTCTTGAAACGTGGCTCGGAGCTTTCTGGGCAAAAGGAAAAGGTTTCTCAACTGGTCAAGAGCAGCGAATAGCTCTCTCGGCTGTTGTATACCGGCTTCTTGAACCCACGGTGTTTGTAGGTGTGTTCGATGAGCCGACCGCGAATTGCGATGCAGAAATGAAATCGCGGTTCTATGGTGCGCTTACCAACACGCCTGAGTTTAAAGACAAGACCATTGTCGTGTGTCTCCACGATCCGCTCTACCTACCATTCTTCAATCGTGTCATTCATGTTGAGGATGGTCGCGTGGTGAAAGATCTGAGGACCACTCCTGAGATTGAGGCGTACATGAAAGATATTGCGCTTTCGCTCTCGGTTGATCTATGAGTGCGATGCCCGTCACCCCTGTGGTGACGGGCAGATTTTATGCGTAATGAGGTTGCTGTGCAGAAACTATAGAAGAGCTCAATTGTAAGCAAGTGGCACTTGACGCGTCATCATGTATACAGCACAGTTAACACATCTATGAAGCACTCTTGTTCACTTTTTATTTTATTTATCCTTATTTGTGGAGCCTCTCCGGTGCACGCAGCCACCTTTTCTAGCTCAGCAATTCGACTCATTATGCCGGATGCGGTGGTGGTTGCCACAACCACTCAATCAGAACGAACTACAGAAGTTCCCACGTCTGGAGGAGGTGCTCTTGATCCGCTTTCATGCGCAGAACGTCTGGAACAGGCGGAAAAAGAGTATCTCGCAGGTCTTCTTACTCAAGATCAGTTGATGTCTAAGATTTGTGAGACTGACAAAGGGCTCGCAGCATCTTGGCTCATTAATCACTCAGTGCAATCTCAGGGTGAAGTTGAGAATAAAGTGCAGGAAGGTCTTGGTGCAGCGGCGGCAACATCTTCACCAGCTCGCGTTTCTCCTTCGGCGATGAAGACCATTCCAGCATCCGCAACTTCAAGTACAAAAAGGATATCACCAATGCTACCGCTACAAACTGACTGTGCTCAGAAGTTTGAGAAACTCAAGAAGCAACTCTTGAACGAAGAGATTACTACGGATCAATTCGTGGCAGGCGTGTGTTCAAAGGATAAAGCTGCTGCAGCTTCGTGGGTAGTAAGTCAGGGATTCAAGAACGCTTCTGGTCCTCAGGTGGGGACTACGACGCATGAAAATGATTCAAAGCAAAAGAGTGTATTTGAGCAGATTTCACACTGGTTCACTTCACTATTTTGGTAGATTTCTATGGATGAGAATCCTATAGAAGAGTTGGAGAAAGTGGTTCACAATGTGCACGAACTGTCAGTTCAGCACACGCGACCCTTGTTCAGTAAATATCCGTTGCTGTTTGCTTTCCTTGTAGTGTTTAGCATTGGAGCATTGCTTCATGGTTTTGATTTATGGATTGATTCGGTGCCAGTACTGAAACAGCATCCTGGGTATCTTATGCTTGCTGGAATAGGAGGATTACTTATAACCGGCTCTTTGTATAGTTGGCTTGAAAAAGTGCAGTGATTCACTTGCCACGATATACTGTGTGGCATGAAATATTTTCTTTTTGCACTCGGCGCGCTTGTTATTGGGGGAGTTGGTTTTTTCTTGTCACAACGTGCGCCGGTAGGTACCACTGTTTCTGAAGGTTATTCAACGCAGAACACCTCGTCCACGCAGGAGAAGCAAGTCGTTTCCGAACAGGTGTCACCTTCACAGTCTGTCACTTCTCCAGTACACTCAAAACCTATGAAAGCAACTATTACAACAAATCAGGGAGTTATTACAATCAAGTTGTTTGGTGATCAGGTTCCAAACACAGTAGCGAATTTTGCAAAGCTTGCAGGAGAGAAATTTTATGATGGCACCAAGTTTCATCGCGTTATCGAGAACTTCATGATTCAAGGCGGTGATCCGCTTACCAAAGACGATGCACAGATGGACCGATGGGGAACGGGTGGTCCAGGGTATCGTTTTAACGATGAGATTGGTGCAAACAACCGTAACGATGTCGGCACTATCTCAATGGCAAATGCTGGTCCCAACACCAACGGCAGCCAATTTTTTATCAATACTGCGAACAATAATTTCCTCGATACTAAGCACACTGTTTTTGGAAAAGTGATTGAAGGTATGGACGTTGTCATGAAAATCAGCGGCACAAAAACAGGTCCCGGTGACCGCCCCGTGTCGCCCATGGTAATTGAGCGTATTACGGTTAAGTAGTGCTGCGCCGTCAGTGTACAATACCGTGTATGGTGAATCAGCGTGGATATGTGGGTCCGTATGCGCTCGCAACGGTATTCTTTTTCATATTCTCTGCACTTGGCCTGTTTGTCTTTTTCACGTTTGTTGTCCCGATCCTCAGTGATGCGCCATCCCGGTCGTTTGAGGCTGCTGCAGCAACTACCACGGTGTATTCTATTTCGAGTACGAGTACCCTGGGCGCTGAAGTTGTCGCAAATGCATCGTCATCGTTAGAAATGGCAACAACGACAAGTAATCGAGTCGGATATTTTGTGCTCCGTAAACTGGATATGGGGAAGCGACCGTATGCGATTGACATTGCACTCTCTCCCGATGTACCGACCTCGACCCCGAAAGTTTCTCTTACTGGCTGGAAGTTACAAAGTACAGTGACAGGATATACGTATGAGTTGCCTGATACCGTTGGGACGATGATGACATTTGCGGGCGTGCCACACTCCTCTACGACTGCTGAAATCGTCGTGTATCCTTCTACGGGTTTTGCGCACATAACGGTGTATCAAGATGGGAATCCAAATGATAATTACATCCGGCAAACAGAAGTTACCGACTATGGACTCTTCATTGGCGCGCTTGCATCGGTGTGGAGACCGAAAGACACTGTTGTGCTGCTTGATGAGAAGGGAGCGGTGATAACTACATTGACCTTGTAAGGTGCATGCAGAGGACTACTAAAAATTTTTCTCTGAGGCATAATGAGGAGATGAAAAAATTACTTTCGTCTTTCATTATAAGTCTGTGTGCTCTTGTCCCTTTTGCTGCTTCTGCGGCGAGTACGTTTGATTATCTGTGGGAGAATACCTTCCACTATACAACATTGTTTGAAAGCTTGGATGGCTATCATGTGAGCGGAAATGCTTCGGTCGACGGCAGCCAGCTTCTCCTAGTTGCTGACAATACAACTGGAACCTCAGAAGTGAAAAAGACTCCCGCGTGGCAAGGAGTAATTACGTTTTCGCAGCGCAGTCGTTTTCGAACGACCATCGCCATGGCAGATAGCAGTAAGGCGGTTGTCTACTATGGCATTGGTGACCGCACGAGGCAAGGATACGGATTTAAAATAGTTGATGGTTTTTTGTATGGCTACACGAATGATGGTACGACAGAAAAAACAACGCTCGTAGGCGCCGTGAAGCCCGGAGAAATCTATACTCTCGAAGCGCGCTTTAAACCAAACAGTATGGCTGTGTTTTATGTTAACCGCGTCATCATGGGTACTATCAAATCCTCGCTCCCTCGCGCTACAAAGGTCCCTAATAGAAACTTCTTTACAATTACACTCATCAGTGCTGACGGTACGGCGAAATCGTTCCAGACGTCCTACTTTGAGTACCTGCAGACTCGCAACGAGTAAGTATGGTCTCGCCTGCTGTCACGCGTTTTTATACTGGACTACATGCAAACGCAACGAGTGCGCGCCTCAATTGGTTACGCGCGTCAGTCTTGGGAGCAAACGATGGTATCGTTTCAATCGCAGCACTGGTTGTTGGCGTTGCGGGGGCAACAGTGAGTGCAAGCACCATTCTTGTTACCGGAATTGCAGGGCTCCTCGCGGGGGCACTTTCTATGGCGGTTGGCGAATATGTCTCGGTGTCGAGCCAGCGGGATACCGAAGAAGCACTTCTTGAAAAGGAAAAATATGAGCTCGATGCGTTCCCGCAGGCGGAACTTGAAGAACTGGCACACATGTATGAACAAAAAGGAGTCAGTAAGGAAACGGCGCTCGAGGTTGCAAAAGAGCTGACAGCACACGATGCATTTGCCGCTCATGTCGAAGCGGAATTACACATTGATCCGAACGATCTTACCAACCCATGGCACGCCGCGTTTGCTTCCGCTGCGTCCTTTACCGCTGGTGCACTCATACCACTCATTGCAGTTGTGCTTTCACCGGAAAATGTGCGCGTGTTTCTCACCTTTATAGCGACCGCACTTGCGCTTGTCGTTACAGGCTTTTTAAGTGCACGAATGAGCGATAGTAATGCCCTCAAGGTGATAACACGCGTGGTACTTGGTGGAGTCTTTGCAATGGCAGTCACCTTTGGTATCGGTATGCTGTTTGGTGTTTCGGGTATCTAGAGTCAGATGTACAATGGTCGCATGAAAACACTTATATGGGTAGCGGGTGGTTTACTCGTCATTATCATTAGTGGTGGTTGGTTTGTGTTCCAAAAGGGTGCAGCTAAAGAAGGCGGGGCAGCTGCTCCACAGCAGGAGACGACTTCGTCGTGGACCGATGTTCTCAAGTCAGGCGGTGACCACGTGTGTACTGTTGCGGTGACAAAGGGTCCGGCACAGTCCAAAGGAACCTTGTATGTTTCTGGCAGTGATGTCCGTGGGGACTTTGTGAGCAGTGTCGCGGGGCAAAATATCCAATCGTTTATGATCATGACTGGCGGTTTCGTATACAACTGGACTAATCAGTACCCACAAGGCATAAAGGTACCTGTTGCCCCTAATGCTGATCCGGTATCGATCATGGCAAAAACACAAACCGATATGCAAGGTGTCACATATGATTGCAAACCATGGACGCGTGATGCATCAAAGTTTACTCTTCCGAAGAGCGTGCAGTTTATGTCGCCCCCAACAGTGCCAGGTCGATAGAGTGATATGAAGCGTGCCCTGTTTTCAGCGACTCCCCTTTTGTGTGTGGTCTGGTTTGTGACGCTGTTGGTGTATGTCGTCGCACAACAGATATACCGAACAGGACATAATGATCCACAAATGTTGAAGTTGTCGGAAGGGGTGAGAAAATTGATATTGAAAAAAGTCTGGCGCCGTTTATCGGGGTCTATGATATAGACGGTACACCACTTGAGTTCTCAGGATTTATGAGTGGGTCAGTTCCGCAGCCGCCGAAGGGTGTTTGATGCTGCTCGAGAGCGAGGTGAGCACCGTGTAACATGGGAGCCAAAAAAGGGAGTGCGTATTGTGCTTGTTGTTGTGCCGACAAGCAAGGGTTGGTTTGTTGCTGCGGGACGGAATATGAGTGAGGTTCAGCATCGGATTGGCGTATTGGCAAGGCTCTGTCTCGTATTTGCTACGACAGCCACGGTGCTTTTGTACGCCCTTATGCTTGGTACGAACAAAATGAGGCGCACCCAAGAGTAAAGAGCTTTTTGCAGCGGGTGCGGTTGTCCTCGCGATTGGGGGTAATGCACCCTATATTCGCAATATTTTTTGAGGAACAGTACGACCCCATCCGTATACCTGGTTTGTTGGTTCCTTAGTTTCGGGTATCACGCTTTTCGGTATGTATGTAAAAGGGGCTGGTGTTGGGGCCATACCGGTTCTTGTCTCTGAATTATTCACGATTAGTATTTTTGTGCTTGCGCTGCGATATGGTTTTCGATCGATACATCCAACGGACCACATCTTTTTGGTAATTGCGCTTCTCGGTCTTATCCCATGGTTTATAACACAGGACCCAGCAGTTTCGGTTGTAATCACCATAGCGATTGACGCTGTCTCATTTGTGCCGACTATTCGGAAAAGCTACCATTTTCCGCGTACAGAATATGTTGCGCTTTTTGGTGCAAATGTGGTGCGCCATGTACTTATTTTGTTTTCACTCGAAGCATACAATATTGCGACGACTTTGCATTCCATTGCCATGATTCTGCTCAACACAGGTATGACCCTGCTCCTCTTGCTTCGAAAGCGGGAGTTGCCAGAGATATAAACGAACACTGTGGCGCAGAAAAGCTACGAAGTAATCATTTGTTATACTATTCGAATGGCCCAATTCAGAAAATCATATAATCCATATCGTTCGAGCGACTGGAACTACGGCGGCAACAAGTGGCGACTCTCGCGCTCAAAAATTGAACTCTTCACCGAGTGCCCGCGTTGTTTTTACCTCGATAATAAGCTGGGAACAGGGCGTCCTCGAGGCCCAGCGTTCACGCTCAACGTTGCGGTCGATGCGCTTCTCAAAAAAGAATTCGATTCGCATCGCGTTGCAAAATCAGCGCACCCCTTGATGGAGCAATACGGTATTGATGCGGTCCCATACGAACATCCCAAAATGGATATTTGGCGCGAAAATTTTAAAGGAATTGAGTATGCTGAACCCGAAACGGGGTTTGTTGTCTCTGGCGCAGTCGATGATGTGTGGCAGAGCCCACAAGGCGAGCTCATTGTAGTCGACTACAAAGCAACCTCCAAAGACGGCACTATTGAGACGCTCTCAGATTCGTCGTGGGAAGATTCATATAAACGCCAGATGGGTGTGTATCAGTGGCTTTTGCGTAAGAATGGATTCACGGTTTCTGACACGGGATATTTTGTCTACGCCAATGCCTCATCCGACAAGTCTGCATTTGATGCGCAGCTTGAATTTGAAGTAACGCTTGTCCCGTGTACCGGTGAGACTGATTGGATAGACGAGACACTTCCGCAGATTAAGGCCTGCCTCGATAGCGATGCGTTGCCGGTCGTGGGCGAGCGGTGCGAGTATTGCCCGTATCGTGAGGCAGCAGGGAAGAAGCTCCAGGCGCTTGCAAAAGCGGCAAAACAGCCAAAACTCGAGTTGTAGCTTAAACATGCTGCATCTTAGGTATATAACAATCGACGGTCCAATCAAGGATCAGGAGATACCCAATGATTCGTCCATTCTATCTGTATCGTACCTGGGTGCTTGAGCCGGTTGCATACGCTATTCGCGATATCTGCCGGAGTTTCTGGTGGTTCTTTCGGGGGCTCCGGTATGTGCTGGGTCTCTCGCTCTTAGGCGCTGGATTTTGCGCACTCTACGAATTGTATACCGCAGAGCAGATTCTGTTTCTGTGGATTGATCACGAGACTGCGCGGACCGACGGCGCCTTCATTGCGGACATAGTGTACGGTGTCTACGCGCTCATAGCGATCGTATTCGGCACGAACATTCTTGTTCCTTCACGAGAGTGAGTGAGAACACAAAGGCGGGCTTCGGACCGCCTTTCCTGTTCAAAGAATTTCCTTGAGCTTTACAAATGGAGTAAAAAGTGAGAATTTTCAGGCAGTAGTAACCCAAGAGGAGAAAGGCAGATGAGGCTAATCTATTCTCTCGGAGGGGACAGAAGCGCCGTCTTATACCTTGAGGCCCAAGTCCGCTTTGTAGTCCCTGGCGCGATAATAGTTAGAAATAATCCAAGTCAACTTGGTCCAAGGATACCGTTGCTTACATTGCAATACGAGCTCGGCACTCTCGGTGGCGTTTCGGCGATACTTGGTCAGATGAAGTGCAAGCATGAAGAGCCTGTTGTCTATGTCTGGGACGAAGAAAAACCTGAGCCGGAAGTCGCGATTCTATTCCGAACCGATTCTCCAGAGAAAGAGGTGCTCGATCGGATTTCAGGCAGCACGGGCGCACTTGTTAATGCAACAGTGGTAGAAGGCGGGCGTGTACACGCGTTCACCCTTGCTGAAGTCAATCTGAGTTCTCGTTATGTTCGTCAGCTTGTTGCCGATAGTGCTGCGCTCGACATGAAGCTCGTTGTCGACGTTCACGAAACAGGTACTCAGCTCGACGTTCGCGCTGAACCCATAGCTCGGTTCACTGGAGCAAGACTCAAGCGGGAAGAGCTGCCTCGCTTACTGTGAAATGAAGCCGTTCAATTGTTTCGCAATTGGACGGCCTAGTATTTGTTGGCGTGAGCTGGAATCAGCGCGAATTTTTTAGTATATTTGTACGGCTAGTTATGTACGGCCCTATCGTCTAGCGGCTAGGACGTGTCCTTCTCAAGGATAAAACCGGGGTTCGATTCCCCGTAGGGTCACAATTAGAGACAAAACGGCTCTCAAGAGCAACAAAGCCGTTTTTACACTTAAAATATGACCACCCACGAGATGAAGTTACAACCAAATCCGTTTGAGAAAATCAAAGCGGGGTCAAAAACAATTGAGATACGGCTCAACGACGAGAAACGCCAACTCGTGAAAGTCGGAGACCGCATTGTTTTTTCACTGATGACAGACCCGACCCAGAGAATTGAAGTGGGCGTTGTAGATTTGTATAAGCACTCATCGTTTTCAGAGCTGTTTGACGCTCATCCCGCATCGGATTTTGGTGCCACTGACAAAGCCGATTTGATGGGAATACGTAAATATTACTCCGAGGAAGATGAGCAAAAATATGGTGCGCTAGGTATCAGAATAAAATACATCCACGAACGAGGAGAAATCCCTAAAATCATCAAAGATGTGGGGTTTGATTTCAACTGGGAGGAAGAAAAAGTTTGGGCACTTGATATACCTGTTGAGGAGATAGATATAAGTGAACTCACGTGGCATTTTGATATTCCATTTCTCTGGGAAAGAGGTGTGTATGACCTCAAACCACAGGATGTCATAGATAACCCCAATGCCCACAAAAAAGAGTACGAACGCACAATGAAAGCAGACCTCGTACACCCGATAGACATAATGCAAAACAAAGGTCGGTGGCTGATTTTGGATGGACTGCATCGTTTGATGAAGGCATCAACTTTGGGTATGCAAAAAGTGAAAGTCCGTAAAGTACCACGTGAACGTATACCTGACATTGAAAAATAATTTTTATGATACTTCCAGATACACCCATTGAAGATAAGGACTCTGACAAATTACGCCGTGCACCACTCGCCGCGAAGGTGGCAGAACTTGTAAACAACTTTGAAGGCAAGGAGAGTTTTGTTGTTGGTATTGAAGGTGTGTGGGGTTCAGGAAAGACATCCTTTGTAAATCTCATAGTTGATAATTTGAGTTCTGAAAAAACGGTTGTCATACCATTCAACCCGTGGAACTTTTCCGGTCAGAACGAACTCATAGAGGACTTTTTTACTACACTCGTATCTCAAATCAACGAGTTCAAATCAGACAAAGATAAGGCGAAACAAATCAAGGGTATGGACACTCTAAAATCACGCCCTTGACCTCCTCCCCTAAAAATACGTATAGTCCACGCGGGCACTTCTGCCCCTTGATAAGGAGTCAAGAAATGAGTCTCTTCAGAAAGAGCGTGTTGGCACTGGCCCTCGTGGCTGCGCCAACGATGGCGTTCGCGCAACCTGCGACCGAAGCGCGCTTCATCCGCATTGAGCAGAATGCAAAGCAAGAACCGATTGCTCTGCAAACGGCGATTGCCAAGTACACCAAGACTGTTGGTGGCCGCACGATCGAAGTCGACCTCGTGGGTGTCATCCATGTGGGAGAAAAGCAGTACTACGATCGTCTGAACGTGGTTCTGAAAGACTACCAACGAGTCCTCTATGAGCTCGTTGCGCCCAAAGGGACACGACCAGAGAAAGGGGCAAAGCTCGAATTCGGCGACCCGCTTGCAATGCTGCGGGAGAGCATGAAAGAGAGCCTGAAAATCGACGATCAGAGGCTGATCGACTATAGCCCGGCAAGCTTTGTGCATGCTGACCTTTCGTTTGAGGGCATCATTGCTGCAGCGCAGAATCGTGGCGAGAACGCATGGACATTCGCCCTCGGCCTCTTCAAAGACTTCATGATCGCAAGTAACCGTCAGAGGTCACTGCAGAGACCGGAGATCTCCGAAGAGGACATGAAAGACCCTCTCAAGATGCGCCGAATCGTCGCACAACAGTTCGCTGATAGCGGCGGAGAGTCGATGTTTGGCGAGACGCTCGATGCGTCGATTGTCAAAGATCGGAATATCGAGTGCATGTCTGTTCTCCAGAAAGAATTGGCGGCTGGTCACACCAAGCTCGCCATCTTCTACGGAGCCGGGCACAATGAGGACTTCGATAAGAGGCTGAAGAGTCTCGGCTTCACCCGAGTCGGCACCGACTGGTTATCAGTGTGGAGCCTGGTCGAGGTCACCAAGAACTAATCTGACACGTGTTGCTTTCGAGGGCCGGCCTGGGAAACCAGGTCGGTCTTTCTTTTTTGCCAAAATTTTTATAAGGAGTAGGATATCCGACACCCGTACACAAGAAGGGAATGGTGCAATGCAAGAAGCAATCCGTGACGTACTGTCTCGACTTGAGGAAGTGTCATTGTTTGCAGTGCGAACTGCTGAACGCCTCGTGGAATGGGCGCATGCATATCCACTCGATGCCTTTGCGGCGGGGTGGTTTATCTGCGCATCGGTCATGAGTGTTCGTATCGCCCGCAGTGGGCGCTACATTTCACCGAATACATCATCAATGCTCTGGAGTTTTGTCGCAGTCGGCAGTTGGCTTCTTAGCATCGCTCTTGCGCTCGATATGTTCGGGAAGCCAGTCGTTGCAATTGGTAACACGCCAATGGTTGCACTCGCAGCGTTGGGACTCGTGAGTTTCAGTTGCGTGACGCATCACTATACGGGATGAGAATGGGGCCGGCGCATCGCGCCGGCCCCAGACTATGCTAAAATTATTGCTTACAAAACACTATGGATTTTTCATCACTAACGACTCTCGCTAAAAAAGCGCTCGCTGGCTCGGCACCTGCACCAGAGAATACCGCTGCCCATCTAGATCAGCATGCCGCAATCGCGGGTATGAATCCCGCAATGCTTCAGGAGATGACAAGGCAGCTCAAGCGCATGCTTGCTGATGGAAAAATTACCGAAGATGAGGTGAGGGCACAGCTTGCGCACGTAGCATCGAAAATTGGTATTCCAAAGATGTTGGTACCAAAATTAACACAAGCGGTTTTTGAACATTTGAAAAAGTAATCTATGCACGTTCCACCATACGCAAAAGAAGCGCTGTGGCGCGAAGGAATACGGGCGATGTTTCTCCTTGTCAGTGTTGTACTTGCTTTTGTCACAATCTTGTTTTCATTTGAGTGGTGGTATGCAGATGCACAACGAGAACTTGCGGGTCTTGCACCACTGCCAGCTCACTGCAATGTTTCGGTTATTGCCGTTACCGGCCCCATCGGCATGAGTACGAACGACCAAAGCATCTACACTGATGTGGATACAACCCTCTCGCAACTGCGCAGCGCTGAACAAGATCCAACCATTCAGGCGGTGTTGGTACGTGTCGATTCGCCCGGTGGTGCGCCCGTTGCTTCTGACATACTCTCTGCGGCACTCAAAAAGAGCACGCTGCCGGTCGCTGCGGTGATACGTGATATCGGGACTTCTGGTGCATACTTGGTGGCAACCGGCGCGCGCTATATCGCTGCATATCCGTCTTCAGAAGTTGGTTCTATCGGTGTCACCGCGTCGTATCTTGATGAAAGCGGAAAAAATACCGAAGAAGGATATCGCTTTATTTCTCTCACCTCCGCGCCGTATAAAGATATGTTAAATCCCTCTCGACCACTTTCAGAAAAAGAGCGCCTACTCATTCAGCGTGATTTGGAAAGCGTTCATACCGATTTTGTCCGTGCCGTTGCCCGTAATCGAAGCCTTCCCTCTGAAGACATAGAAAAACTCGCCGATGGTTCGAGTATGACGGGGTCTCTTGCTTTGCAGCGGAAGTTGATTGATTCAACTGGTGGTGAGTATGCCGCCCTCTCTTGGATTGCTGAAAAAACCGGCATTGCCGTACCTGATGTTGTGTTGTGTGAATAAGAAGCGTCTTGACACGAGAGCCTTCTTTGAGAAGATGGGGGAGGAAGCTTGCGCTAACGCCCCGGGCGAACAGCAACAGCTATTCCAAAAGCGCACTCAACTTGTAACCCACCCGCCAGTCCGGCCGGTCATGGTTGGTGAACACAAGAGTGTAGTGCGCTCTTTGTTTCCGAATCCACCTGTCTTTCCGAGTCTTGCTTGATGCCGCAGGTTTAACGAATCGGGAACTTGAGGGGAGAGCGGCACGCCGCTTTCCCCTCTTTTACTTACGGTGTTTGCAACGAATTTATTTTTGCACGAGTCGCAGGACCACATGTTCCATACCCCCGCTGTCCTTTTTTTGCGAGGCCATATTTTTCTTGGAAGCGACTTACCGCTCGCTCGGTCCCGGGGCCATAGAATCCTGAAACGGTACCCTCGGGATATATCGTCGTATCCTGCGCAAGAAATTGCTGGAGTTGAGTGACATCAGCACCTTTTGATCCGCGTTTTAAGTTTTGTAAAAATGGCATGCGTGTCGCAGTGCTTGTTGAGGTAAGGGCAATCGACAGAGCTGCAAGCGAAGAGACAGGTGGCTGCGGCGCAGCAATAACTACGCGCGCTGGTACTAATAGTGAGAGTGACTTGCCTACAGTACCCTGATACGTGCCGTTAGATTTTTGTGGGAGTAGGAGCAAGGAGATCGGACGCACAAACGAGTCAGGATTTGTGACGATGAGTGTGGTGGTGCCCGATGAGGTGAGCGGCTGGGAAAATGCGGGCGTGTTGCAGGGGAGTGTCTTTGCGTTGCTTGAGGTTGCAAATGAGATACCCTCAGTACACGTGATTTGTATGTTTGCTCCGGCAGCGTTTTTAGTGGCCCATTGTAGATTGAGCATCGTGGTTGTCCCAACGGCACTCACTGTTCCGGAAAAGCTCTGTACCACTGGTTCGGGTGGTAGTACATATCCTGCAACAGTGAATGAAAGAGTCTTACCACGCGAAGCGTCGTAGAGGCCCGCAGCGATTGCCGGACGAATGGTTACCTGTACCGGCACGGCAGAAAGGGAAGTGTTCACGGCAGTAAAGACATATGTGCCGCTTATGGGTAAATCCGCCGTTTGCACTTCATTGCCGCACGGGAGCGGCGCAGAGGTGGTTGCATTGTCTTTGTACAAGCGTACCGAGTCAGCACAGCTAAAGACAAGAATGCTTCCGGGTGCATCGGTGCCACTCCATGAGAGTGCCGCTGGTGTTCCTGAGATCACGGTGGTGGAAGAGAGGGAGAAGTCGCTAATCGGCTGTACTGCGCTACTTGCGGTGAAAGACGCTATGGTAGAGAGTGCATCGTACACAACATTCATCTGATCTTTTGGAAAGAGGCGTACGCTTACGGTTGCACTCGAGCCGCTTACGTTCGTCACGGTGTATCCAAGCGACCCGACAGCAACTGAAACAGGAAAACGATTACCGCATGTCACGGTAGCTCCGTTTGTATCTTTCAAGTAGACACCGATAGGGCAGGTGATAAGGAGGTCTGCGCCGACAGAGTTATCTATATTCCATGCGACTGAGACGTTGTAATTATTGCTAATTGACGATGGGGAAACGGTAAAAGTCGAAATGGTTGGCTGGGCAGCATGGACCCACGTACTGCTTAGTGTGAAACAGACGATCGCTACCATGAATGTGCGATAGTGCCTCATGCACCAGAGTATACCTTCTCTCTCCGTGTGAGGGTGCAGCGCAGTGGATACGGTAGAGAAAATGAGGTATGATGCCGCGCATGGCAGTTGAAAAAGCAGTTGAACAAGCGGCGCATACGCTCGCCGCTTCTACCGGTCTAGAGCATGAGGCGGCACACCATACGGGCATTCACGTAGCGCTTGCAGCCGAAAAAATTGGTACGTTTTTGGGGCTCCCCATCACCAATACGCTCCTCACGAGCTGGATTGTCATGGCGCTTCTTATCGCTGTTGGGCTTTGGATGAACAGGCGCGTCGCGCGCGTACCCGGACGGCTTCAGACTGCGCTTGAAATGGTGTTTAGTTTCTTTTATGACTTTGTCGCTGATACGCTCGAGAGTCGCGAACTGGCACGGAAGTTTTTCCCGCTCCTCATGACCACGTTTTTTTTCATTTGGATTGCAAATGCGGTCGAATTTACTCCTGGTATCGGATCAATCGGATTTTTCCACGAAGGTGGGGAATTCACCCCGCTCTTTCGTTCGGTCAATACCGATCTCAACATGACGCTCGCGCTTACGTTTATTGCGGTGGGGGTCATTGAGGTCACCGGGGTATTAGTTCTCGGATTCCGCACGTATATGAGCAAATTTTTTACCCTCAAGTCGCCGGTTGCGACCATGGTGGGCATTATCGAACTGGTAGGAGAGCTTGCGCGCATCGTGTCATTTTCGTTTCGTCTTTTTGGGAACATTTTTGCAGGCGAAGTTCTGATTGCAGTCGTCGCGTTTTTTGTTCCGTATGTTTTGCCGGTACCGCTTATGGCATTTGAGATGTTTGTTGGTCTCGTACAAGCCGCAATCTTTACGCTCCTTATGCTGTTCTTTATCAAAATGGCGATTACGCATCACGATGAAGGAGACGAAAAGGCACACGCCCACTAAATAGTTTTCCACAGCGTTTCCACATATACACACGATGTGTGTATTTGACGGGAAAGTACAGGTTGTTACTATCCTCAGTAGGTTGGTCCTCTGGTAACGGAGGTAACAGCGTCTCCGACGCCGTGGGTCTCAGACTCATTAAGTCGTGGTACGGAATAGCCGTTCCTCTGCCTCCCAGAGGTCGTGCCCAGCAAGAGCCTCGGCTCACCCATGTTGTGCATGTAAACGGGTAATACCGTATATTCCCTTGTGGGAAAGACTTGTCGCCACACTACCAGCCTCATTTTGCGGGTCGCTCGTTCCACGAGCGACCCGCATTTCTTTTGCGTAAAAAAGAACGAATATTGCGCAAGCGGTCAATGTATTGACTTAAGTGCAATTTTAGTGTATAAATCCTTTACCGCTTCAATGGGAGTGGTATACCAACATACACACAGAAAGGGTTACTACAAATGAGAAGGATCATGCTTTCCGTTGTCGCACTCACGAGTTTCGTGGGCGTCGCACAGGCAGAATCGATCTCAACCTCAAGTGGGTTTTCACCTGCTGTCATCGTTGAGGCGTTCAGAAACTGGCCCACCGAAGATAAGTCGATGCGTTTTGCGAACCAAACGCAATCTTCCTTCTTCAAACAATTCGGTGCTATGGACCTCAGGCCCTACAAGGGAATTCTTTGGGGCATGGGAGGACGGTGTGGCGAGGTGAATACGTTTCTCGCCGAGAATGGGTTTCCTGACGTGCGTTTGGACGATGGGCCGGACTGCGTTGGGGCTGCGGGTGTGTTCAAGAAGGAAGTCAAGCACAAATCACCTGGCACCGAAACCGTCATGGACGTTCCTTCGGGGCGCTACCAAGGCGCCAAGTTCAGTCACTTTGAGTTTGCGAGGAGTCGGGGTGGTGATGTCATACTCCGAATTCCGTCGGAAGAGGAAGGGTGGTCGCTCAATATCAGTCCTGTCAGCAAGCATTACGCTGATTTGAACGCCTACACTCACGTCCAAAAGATGGTCGAAGATATGAAGCAAATCCCAAGTCGGGAAGGCTACACCCATCTCGAACTTCCGGCTGCGAAGATGCGTGTCGATGTGGATGTGAAATGGGTCCTGAACCTCAGAATTGGTGGCGACAAAATTGATCAGGCGTTCAAAAAAGTGGTCTTTGAATTCGATCACGTGAGCGCGAAAGGTGAGGCCGCTTTCGGTGCAGGCGCGACCCGTTCCATGGGAGCGAAAACCCATGAGAAGGTCTTTCGCATCGATGGTTCCTATCTTGCATGGTTCAGCAAGGATGGGATGAATGAGCCAGCGCTTGTTGTCTACGTGGCGCAAGACGGTTGGATCAAGAAGTGAACCAGACGAATCGGCCTGTCCCGCAAGGACAGGCCGACATTTTTTGTGATACTATTTTTTTATGAAACCAGATTGCCCCAACAATTGCGAAAGCTGCTTGATGCCGTTTAGTAACGACCCGGGAAAACGTGAGTCAGACAAATACTGTAGTCTTTGTTTTAAAGATGGAAAATTATGTTACGAAGGAACTGATTTGAAGGAATTTCAAAAAGTTGCATATGAAAGTATGCGCTCACGTGGTACTAACTTTTTTTCCCGCACATCTGTATACCTGGATGATTCGCTTCGCACCACGCTGGAAAAAAAGCGTAACCTATGATGGATGCGTTGTTTCAATTTTTTACACTTGCAATTACCGCGGTGCTTTCGTGGGTTGGGATTGGTACAGTGCCGGCGCGACTCATTGATACTGTTGCTACCACAACACCACAGACCATAGTCCAAGAAATAACGAGCCCTGTTTCTCCGGCGCATGTCCCTGTTGTGGTCCCACCAGAGTCTGCATCTGTAAAGCGCGGATATACGCACGATGAGTTGCTTGCTGTGGCAGACAACACCTATGCAAACGGTATGGTGCCACTCGGTGACTATCATTACGTTACCGAAGGCCCGAAGAAAGGGTATGTCTATCTCTGCCGTGTTCGAGAAGACAATCCAGGCTCCATGGTAAGTGGTCCATGGATGGGAAGTGATTCGTGGAACTTTCTGAAAAAGGTTTCGGTTGAAGGCGTGGTGCCATGGCCGAACGCACGTTTTTCTAATCTAACATCGGGTACGAACCGTACGCTCTCTGGTAATGCTTTGCCCGTTTCTCACACCACGGGCGTTTTTCCTGTATCGCGAAGTAGTGAAGCGGGACAATATGATCCAAATCCCAACACCATCTCTGAACAGTCGCTTCGCGTTTCGATACCCAAAAATCCTACCTATTCAGAAACACCGTACTGTATGGGCGGGGAAGTCGGCATTATGCTCACGGGTGTGCCACTCTTTAATGCTTTTGACGCAGGGCTGCGCGATGCCCCCGCGCATGAATTGCAAGACTCATGTGGTGGCCACCCACAAGGAAGCGGTGAATACCATTACCACAGTTTGAGTTCATGTTTTAAAGATACATCAGTTTCTACTGTACTTGGTTACGCATATGACGGCTTTCCGATTACGGGTGGAAAAGTTGCAGATAAAAAATTTCTCACGACGGAAGATTTGGACAAATGCCACGGTCTTACGAGTGAAGTGATGATCGATGGAAAAAAAGTGACGACCTACCATTATGTGATGACGCGCGATTTTCCCTACTCGGTGAGCTGTTTTCGTGGAAAGCCAGTAACAACTGGTCCGAGTGTCGGTATGGGACAAGGCGGACAGGGAAAACGACAAGAAGGTGGTGTACCCGGCGGGCCGCCTGCAGGCGGACCGCCCCAAGAGGCAGTCAATGCGTGCTCTGGTAAGAGCGCGGGCGATAGATGTTCGTTCATCACACCATTTGGAGACGCGGTTTCAGGCGCGTGTGACACGCCACCGCAATCAAGTCTCGCTTGCGTTCCTCGATAGTCTACAGTGGTGTAGTACACTGCACCCATGCGTATCGTGTTCTCGTGGTCGCAGATTCTTTCTACCGCACTGATAGTTTTTTTATTTGTAGGTGTATCGTTACTCTCTTCGCTCTACCAGCACCAGCTGTATGACCTTGTTGCTTTTGAAGGGTGGTATGGCATGGTGGCGTACACTCTTTTGACTGCAGGTGCCATTATCATTGCGCCGTTTTCTACGCTGCCTTTGATCCCGATCGCATCGCATATGTGGGGATGGGGCGCAGCTGCGCTGCTCTCGATTGTCGGCTGGGTTGTTGGCTCACAAATCGCGTTTCTAATTGCGCGCTCGTGGGGGAAACCGATAGTAGAGAAATTTATTTCGATCAACCATGTGTCTTGCTTTGAAACCTACTTTGACCGAGAGAGATTGTTTTGGACCGTCGTTCTGTTGCGCCTGACCGTACCGGTTGATGTATTTTCGTATGCGCTCGGACTTTTCTCTCGCATGAATGCTCGAGATTTTTTCCTCTCCACTCTTATCGGCGTTGCTCCGTTTGCTTTTGTGTTTGTATATATCGGCACGCTTCCGCTCTCGCTTCAGCTCTTTGCCTTTATTGAGGTTGCGTCAGTTATTGTTGCAATTCACGTCGTGCACAATCAGCGCGATGTACGGCGAGCGCTCTTGTTTCTCGCACTCCTCACTGCAGGTTTTTGTCTCTGGGTTTTTCGTGCAGAAGCGTACGCCAATGTGAAGATGCTTGAAGCGGCGAGTGCAACACACCCGCTGTCTGTCGGTCTTTCTTTGATAGGACTTAAATCTATCCTTGCGCCTCTTGGTTTTCCCGGGGCACCGCTTACCCTTCTTTCGGGCTCTGTTTTCGGAATCTGGTGGGGGACATTAATTGCACTTATCGGAAATACTCTTGGCGCAGCACTCGCCTTTCTTGCGTCGCGCTATATTTTCTATGATTGGGTGCAACAGACAATCATGAAAGAATATCCGCGAGTGCACGCATTTGAAGATCGTATGCGCGAACATGGCTTCAGTACGGTTGTTCTCTTGCGGCTTATCCCACTCTTTCCATTTAACGCACTCAATTTTGTACTCGGTATAACTACTATATCGTTTCGAAACTATATGATTGGTTCTTTTGTAGGCATGATACCCGGGACTTTTTTGTTTGTATACGTTGGCGACTCAATTGCACGCATAAGTCCTCTCAATATTGGTATTAGTATTATTGGCTTGTTTCTCATAACATATGTAAGTAAACGATATGCAGCAAAACTCTCATAATGTTGACATTATTGTGGTTGGTGCAGGCTCTGGTGGGCTCAATGTTGCATCATTTTGCAATCGCATTGGTCTCTCGGTAGTGCTTATAGATAGAAGCGATGAACATATCGGTGGTGATTGTTTGAATTACGGCTGCGTCCCATCAAAGGCGCTGATTCATGTTGCGCGCGAAGTGAGGGCGGCTCGCTCAGTCAGCGATTTTGGTTTGAACGTGGTGGGGCAGGTTGATATCGCGCGGATCATGCAGTATGTACGTGATCGGCAAAATATCATCCGAGAGCACGAACATGCAGAATACTTTCGATCGAAAGGAATAATCGTTGAGTTAGGGGAGGCGAGTTTTACCGGAGAGAGAGCCGTGTCAATTAATGGAACTAAGTATACTGCCAAAAATATCGTACTCGCGACTGGTTCGCGCCCGCGCCCGCTTTTGCTCCCAGGGTTTGAAACCCTTCCGGTCTACACCAATGAAACTATTTTTTCAATGACGCAGCTGCCGAAACGTTTTGTGTTTGTCGGTGGCGGCCCGATATCAATCGAGCTTGGACAAGCCTTTTCGTTTTTGGGCTCAGAGGTAACAATCGTACACTCGGGGAGCCGTATTTTGGAGAAAGAAGCGCCCGAAGTCAGTGTCTTTATGGAAAAGCAATTACGCGAACAGGGTGTCAGTTTTGTTTTTGATGCCAAGCCTCTCAAAGTGGAAGGAGGTGACATGGCGATCCAAACTAAAAACGGTGAGAAGAGGATACACTGTGACGCGGTGTTTGTGGGTATCGGGCGAGTGTTGAATACTGAAAACCTTGATCTCGAAAAAGCGGGAATAGAGAAAACCGCAGATGGCTCGAGGCTGATAATTGATGAGTATTTACGAACGACAAACAAGCGTGTTTGGGCGGTTGGCGATATCGCGGGTAACTATCAGTTTACTCACGCGGCTGAAGAGCATGCGAAGGTGGTGATTAATAATGTAATAAACCCTCTGAAGAAAAAATTTCAAACGCATATGGCGTGGGTGACCTATACGTCTCCGGAAGTCGCCACCTTTAGCCGCTCACATAATGAGCTTGAAAAAACCGGGACGATGCATGAGGTTGTTACCGTACCACTCTCTGAAGACGACCGCGCTATTATTGATTCCGCAGAAGGTTTTATATCCCTGAGTATCGGAGCGCGCGGGAGGATTTTCGGTGGGACGCTTGTTGCACCGAATGCGGGCGAAATAGTCGGGGAGCTTATTCTCGCAGAGAGTCAGGGTTTAAGTGCCATAGATTTGTTTAATCGAGTCGCTCCCTATCCAACCGCTTCGCGCATTATCCGTAAAGCGGTAGGAAAGCATGAAGGTAATAGACTAACTGAGTGGACAAAGACAATACTCAAAATATTGTATAGAATGAAGGTGTGAAAACGGTCCTTGTACTTTCCTTGCTTGCCGCTCTTGGTGTTGGTGCCATCGTCCTCTTACCAAAAAATAAAGAAGCAGAAGAGACGGAGGGGGAAATAGTGCATCCGCTTCCACAGAGTACAAGCACGGTCACTGTACACGACCTTCAAGCACCCGCAACAACAGTATCAACATCTGATCAAACAAAACTAGCTCAAACCATGATGCCGAATGCTACGTACAAAACCATGATGCTCGCGGGCGGATGCTTCTGGTGTGTTGAGAGTGATTTGGAAAAGCTGCCAGGGGTTATTGATGTGGTCTCAGGCTACGCCGGTGGTGAGGGTGAGAACCCGACATATCAGAATTATGGAAAACGTGGGTTTAAAGAAGTGGTGCAGGTGACGTATGACCCGAGCAAAATTACGTATGCAAACCTCGTTGATTTTGAGCTGCGGCACACGGACCCGACCGACCCGGGTGGTACCTTTTATGACCGTGGTCCGCAATACACCACTGCTGCGTACTATGAAACTGAAGACGAGCGAGTAGCGGCACTCAAAGTGATTGCAGACACTGATGTAAAGAAGGTGTTTGATAAGCCCATTGTGATGGAAGTATTGCCGCGAGTGAAGTTTTG
>Ga0214923_10003166_pt1 | contig 20917 bp, 21 predicted proteins | sample LL1510_MetaG_FD_177993 | JGI IMG/M metagenome (GOLD analysis project Ga0214923, IMG submission 177993) | Freshwater microbial communities from Lake Lanier, Atlanta, Georgia, United States - LL-1510 | ecosystem: Environmental > Aquatic > Freshwater > Lake | place: USA: Georgia | collected...
CCGGTGACAAGAGCCTCCCCCGCAACGCCGCCGTACCCCATCGCCTGGAGCAACTTCACGACGACCTTTTCGAAGAACCCCGCCGAACATCCCTTGAGTTTCACGAGCAACTCATCTGCGGTCGCCCGACGCAAAACATCGAAACTCTCGTCCATCAACTCCAGTGGAGTCTGATTCGTTTCGGCAACATTGTCGCCATCTACCTGTTCACCTTCTTCTTCAGATCGTGAGCGACCAACGAGTTCGAGATACGACGGATACTGGCGAAGGAACCGGCAGTTGATGCCGTCCGGGTTTGCGCCAAGAACACGCCGCCCTTCGTCACTCAGGCTCACCTTGCCTCTGGTGGGATTCAAAAGAAGTCCGGCGGCTTTCAGATGGGTTTTTGCCCACGCCACCCGATTGCTGAAAAGCGTCTGCTGCCCGCTGGGCAACATCTCTGCCCGTTCGGCTGGCGAAAGGTTGAAGCGGGTGGCGAGGGCCTCAGTGACATCACGCATCCGCCACTCCCGTCCGTCACTCAGGACATGGAGAAGAGGCACCATCACGCTCTGGAAATCGGGGGTGGGCATGACAACTAGATCCCCCACGAACACAGAAACTCAAAAAACTCCTCTTTCTCATCCTCGTCAATTGGACCGCCATCAGCATCTTCGTCTTCATCATCCCGGAAGTTCCTGCGAACCTTGACCAGATAAGGATGGTCGCCGCTGAGTAGGTCTGTGACCGTGCCGATCCATTCGAGCTGGGAGCAGGTTTCCAAAACCTTGTTGAGGTGCTGACGACCCTCCTCATCACTCACGGCACCGAGTCTGATCTTTTCCACGACCGCAGCGGTGTTCTCGGCAATCTCCTCGGCATCGAGATTTGATTGACCTGGTGGATAGAAGGGCAGCGTCTCTTCGATGAATTCCAGCATCGAAGCCCGATCTGGAAACCACGTGAACATGCCTACGCCGCCGCCAATTGCGGGCGGGGCATCTCCGTAACTGAAGAATCCCCATTCGGCATCGTCAGGGGGAGCGCCGCTGCTCACTTCCTGCCAACTTGCTTCAGCCCGCTCGATTCGTTCGTCGAGATCATCGTCGTCTGTCATCGTGGTGTCTCCTGGTTGATATCAACGCTTCTTTTTCTTCGGCTTCTCTTTTGGTGGGGCAAATCGAATAACGCAGCCTTCGGCTTCGTGCCATTCTCCAAGTGGATTGTCGGGGTTCATGTTGTCTGTGGTAGGCACGTTGAACTGGCACACAATCGAGGCTTTGCAGTTGGGCTTTAGCCACTCAGCGCTATGAACGATGGTGTTCATTAGCGTGGCTGGGTCGGGATGACGCTCTGAAAGCACAACAGTTGCACCGTTGTTGACCCAGTAGGAGATCAGCCGTGACTTGACGGTCCATTGATCCAAATACGGGTAGCGACTGAAGGACTTGCCCAGGTTCTCGATGACGTTGCTCAAGATGACGAGTCCACCTTCGAGGTGACCGCCCAAGCCGTGTGGAAGATTCTCCGGTGTGATTTGGGCAAAGTCGGCTTCGAGCCACACCGGAGGGTTCTTCATTTCCAGGCGGTCGCTGTAATGGCTGCAAACATCAAGGGACACGGGGCTAACATCAAATCCCACGCACGGAACATCGTCCCAGTGGTCGGCAAGAAAGTGCAGCAGCCCTCCGGTGAAGCAGCCGGGCTCGAGCACGATGGTCGGCTTGAATCCATCCACAACGATCATCTGCTCAATGGCGTCGAGTAGGTGTAGATGCTGGGGGAAACGGGTCCAGGCATAGTTCCACCCGAGCCGAGGAGCCATCAGGTCGTACTCCTGAACCGACGCCATCACGCCCGCCAGAGACGGGCAGGACGCAGCCCAGCGACCGACGAGTTTCCAGTCGATGGGGTACTCGGCTTTCGGTGGGATGGGTTCCGAGAGAAGTCCTACGTCAGCCCATGTGGCGGCTGGTTGCATGGACTGAAGAAACGTGTGGTAGTTGTGGGCGAGACGCCCGTGACCTTCCAGCGTGTCGGCAATTGGTTCGGAGTGGATCATGGCTAAAACGATTTTAAGTGCTTGAACATTCCCGGAGGCATTTCCTTCACCTGAGGAACGCCGTTGTCGTGATACCACTTGATGACATCGTCGTTTCCTTCAAGCACTCGCTCAAAAGTGTTGTTGGTGGCAGCATCCAAAAGCCGTCGCCGTAGATCCCGGACGATTGGTGCCGACCGGACAAGGCGGTCTTCGGGAGTTCCGCCGTATCCCGGTGGCAGAAACGTCATCGCAACAGCTCTCCCAACCCGAAAATCAACGGGGCAATAGCCCATCAAGTAGTAGACCCGCCCAACGTGAGCATCCGGTGGGGGCTGGAGAATCTTCGTCACGTAGATGTCGTGAATGTCGTTTCCTGGTCCACCAACCGTGTTGTACATGGCGAAGGCGAACTTCCCGTCACCCCACTCGACACCCTCGTATCGCTGGCAATGGGTAAAGTAGAGCCTGCAATATTGAAACTGGTGAAAGGTGAGCGGGTGCGTGAAGGTCATTCGCTCGCACGCCCTCTCGATGGCATGCCGTGTGAAGCCCACCGGGAAAGCGTTTCCTTCGAACCGAGCCTCCGTGCCCTGCGGAGGATGGTAGACACGCCCTAAGGCGTCCGTTTTACTTGGCAGGAAGTCGAACGTGATTTGAAGGTTGTGGTCCGCCGTCTGCACATCGAAGTAGTAGAAGGGCAGCGGCTTCTCCTGGAACGCCGCCGGTAGTCGTTCAAAGATGCGTTGACCTATCATCAAGAGCACCGACTTGGCGTGGTGCTTGAAGGCGTGAGGATCATCGCTGTGCATGGCATCGATCCTCACCATCTCCATCATGCCTTCCCGACCCTCCCGGCGAACGAGCTTCAAAAACTCCTGCCCGTTCGGATGGAGGACTTCAGGATCTGCCAGGTCCAGGTGCGCCACGATCCGCTCGATGTGCCGCACCAGGGCAGCATCGCCGTCCGTTGGGTCGATGAGGATCTTGGGAAAAACGTCCTGGGCTTTTGCCGCAAGATAGCGGCGGCGGTCGGCTTCTCGTTTTTCCTCCCGAAGCCGCTTTTTTCGCTTCTTGCGTTCGTCCCGTTTCATGGCTCGACCTTGTGCGGCACAGCCCGTCCACTTGCCGAGCCGATTTGGTAGCCTTATCCCCCAAGAGAGCGATCTGGTCAAGCGGCGATGGTCCAAGGTTGTCCATCCGGAGTGGTAGTTTGCAGAGCCTTCCCGACCCTTTCCTGGAGACGTTCTGATGCACCTGATCGAGATGGAAATCGACCCGGAAATGAACTTTTTTTGCCCAATGACGGGCGAGCCAGTTTTTAGCCCAGAGGGATTTCAGCCTTCCCAGGCTATGGCGTTCGCCTATTCGCCGGATGCCGGTGAGTTCGAGGTAATCCAGCCGTGGGCAAAAAAGATTTGGGATGCTATCGAGTCGAAGGCTTCCGAAGACGAGATGCCCGAGGAACTCTTCGACAAATTCCTGGCGAAGTTCAAGAAGCACCCGAATCTGGTTGCCTTTCGATTTTTGTGCGACGGCTCATTTTCGAGTGAGACGCTGATCTGCTTCGACTTTGCCCACGGCACATACGATCCCGATGAGGAGGCTGTCGAGAAGCCCACGCCAAAGAAGAAGTCATCGAAGAAGAAGTCTGAAAAAAAGAAGACAAAGAAACGGAAGAAGTAGCAGCAGAAGCCTTGCCGAGGTGGTGTCACCCACTCGCCGCCGCCCCGTACACGCTCTTGCCTTCACCGGCATACGAGTCATACACGTGCTGGTAAACAAGATCACACTTCTGCTGATAGAGTTCCGGCGTGAAGACACGGGGAAGCTCGTCCAGCGTCGTCTTCACCGTCGAATACACATCTGCACGGGCACGCAGCTTCTTTCGCCAGTCCAGAACCAGCTTCGCTTGCTTGAGCGTTTGCAGTAGGTGGCGGGCAACAGACTTCACAGCCTTCTTATCTGCCGCCGTCATCTCGATCTCGGGTTTGGTCAGGATGTCGAAGATGGCGAGTTCTTCGTCACTCAGTTGCTCGGCTACGCCACGCTTGTCTTCTTCATTCAGTTCCTTTGCAAACGCCACGAGCTTGGCGAAGAAGCTGTCGATATCGAGACCCCGGTTGTATTCCTCGATGAGCTTCTTGAACTTCTCCAACAGGTCGGCACGAGTCTTGTTCAGCTGAACCATCCGCTTCAGCTTCTTGCTGACCGTCCCCTTGAGCTTCTCGGCCTCGGTATGCTTCCGGCCCTTGCTGAAGTGCTCCTTGAGAGCCTCGAAGTCGATCTGGCTCAGGTCGATGAGGGGTGATTCCTCGGTGGCATGAATCACATATCCCTTCGTGGATATTGACTCATCGAGTAGCTGCTCCACCTGATCCATCAGATCTTCGATGTCCGCTTCCTCGGTAAAGGTGCGGATTTTTTCAGCAAGCACCGTCAGGCACGTTTTCACCGGGGCGAACTCGTTGGCCTTCATATCGGGCAGGATGGCCTTGTAGAGCCGATGCACCTGTCCCGCCAACGACAAGTACCGCTTCTTTAGATCCTCGTTGAGGATGATCTTTTCAACGGAATCATCGACAGCGGCTTGGACTGCCTTGTCCACCAGAATGGCGGCAGCATCGTCGAGAAACGCCACCCGCTGAAAGCCACTTGCCTTGAGGATCGGATCAAGGGAAACGCCACGCTCTGTGCAGAAGGCTACAGCCTCGGCCACCGCCGTCCTTAGCGCCGCCACAAGCTCCTGCTTCTGCTGAATCGGCGTCTCTCCCGGCTCAACGCCACCGCCAGAGGACGCTCCGTAGATCGACAAAGCCCGCTGGAGATCACGGAACACGCCCACGTAATCAACGATCAAGCCGTTGTTCTTCTCTCCGAATACCCGGTTCGCCCGTGCAATGGTCTGCATGAGCGTATGGTTTCGCATTGGCTTGTCGAGATAGATGGTGCTCACACAGGGGGCATCGAACCCGGTGAGCCACATCGCACACACGAACACCAACCGGAACGGATCGTCGGCATCCTTGAACTTCTTTTCCAGATCCTCCTTCACCATCCGCTGCCGATGGGGGGCGATGTCGAATCCCTTCTCCTTGAAGTACTCGACTTCGTTCTGCTGCTGCGAAACCACAACCGCCATGTCGGTGGACTCCATGAACTGGACTCGCTTCTCCAGTTCAGGCCGCTTCAGATCGTCGGCTACGCTTAGCTCGGCTTTCAGATCCGCCAAGTATGCGGCCCAGTGCTTTCGCACCTTTTCATACATCCGCACCGCTGTGAGCTTGTCGATGCAGATGACCATTCCCTTGCCGCCCGCTTCCCGGCCCATGAAGTGGGCAACGAGATCCTCGGCCACCTTCTCCAAACGGTCATCACGGGTAATCAGGTGGTATTCTCTTGCAAACTCCCGTTCGAGCTTCTTCTGCTGCTCCTCATCCAGTTCCGCAGCCTCGATTAGGGCATCCAGATCTTCCTTGAAATGCTCGTTGGCAAGCTGAAGTTCAGGAATCCGGTTTTCGTAGTAGAGAGGAACTGTGGCCCCGTCTTCGATGGACTGACGAAAGTTGTAGATCGAGACGTAGTCCCCAAAGACCTCCTTCGTCCGTTCCTCACCAGCCATAAGCGGCGTACCGGTGAAGCCGATGAATGCCGCCTTGGGCAGGGCGGTCCTCATGTTGAGTGCAAGGGTGTCGTACTGGGAGCGGTGAGCCTCATCGGTCATCACGATGATGTCGCTGCGGTCACTGATCTTGGGGTACTTGGCTCCCTGCTTGGTCCCGAATTTCTGGATCAGCGTGAAGATGTAGCGGTGGTCTTCGCTCAGAAGCTGCTTCAGGTGTTCGCCGCTTTCGGCTTGGCATTCCTCCATTACCGCACCGGTGTTGCGGAAGTTCCGGTAGATCTGCCCATCAAGCTCGTCCCGGTCAGTGATAACAACAAAGGTCCAGTTGCCCGGAATCGTGCGAAGCACCTTCTGGGCAAAGAACACCATCGAGAAGCTCTTGCCGCTTCCTTGGGTGTGCCAGAAAACGCCCAGACGACCTTGGTTGCTCTTGATCTGATGCAGGGCGGCAATGGCGTTGTTGACGCCAAGATACTGGTGGTTCTTGGCGGTGATCTTCACCAGCCCACCCTTCCCGTCATCGAAGACGGTGAAGTTCTCCACGAGATCGAGAAGGCGGCTTGGTTCGCAAGTACCTCGGATCACGGTCTCCAGTGAAATGATCCCTTGCTCGCCTTCGCTGTTGATTCGCTTCCAGTCGCTGAAGTGCTCCCATCCTGCCGTGACGCTGCCAACCTTGGCTTGGCTACCGTTCGACAGAACGATCAGACCGTTGAACCAGAAGAGTTGGGAAATGGTGTTCTTGTAGTCCTTCAGATTGTGCTTGTAGGCGTGTTCAAGCTTGCCGTGGCTCTTCTTGAGTTCAACGAACAGAAGGGGCAGGCCATTCACGAAACCGATCAGATCGGCACGACGCTTGTAGATGTTGCCCGTAACCCAGAACTGGGACGCAAGAAACAGGTCATTGTTCTTGGGGTTGTTCCAGTCGATGACCTTCACCCGTTCATCGACTTCTTCTCCATCATCGCTCTGGACCCGGACCTCCACGCCGTCTTTCAGGAGCTTGTAGATCTCCCGATTAGCCTGCACGAGGCTCATCGCACTGCGATCCTTGGCAAGCTCGTCAATCGCCACCTGAATGGCGTCGTCGGAAACCCCGGGATTCAGTTTCTTTAGGGCTTCCCGCAACCGGGGCAACACAATCACATCGCTGGCGGTTTCCCGTCCCAGCGTTGACGGTCCCTTGCTCCACTCGTTGAAGCAGTTGAGGTGCGTGTAGCCTAACTCTTCGAACAGGGCTATCGCCGGTTGTTCGATCAACTTGTTCTCCGAGTAGTCGCTGCTGGTCACGCTTCGACTCCCGCAAGGGGTTCACCAGTGTCGATGTCCAGATCCTCGACATCGAGTTGGCCGCTCATGAGTTTGGGCAGAAGCAGGTCACGGGTGTGGCGGAGAAGAAGAGTTTTCTTGGCGAGACACCGGAGTTCATCAAAGACGGGCCTACACAGTGCATCGCTTTCCTCGATAAGCCTGGGTGGAGGCAGTACGCATGTTGCTGCCTCGACCTTTGCCTTGCTGATATTTTGCTGAGCGGCACCGGCAGCAATCGTATTGAAGTGACTTCGCAAGTTGAGGAGTACATGAAAAAGAAAAGGCAGGGAAGCCTTTGCAGGATCAGGAACCATAGCTAGAGCAGCCTGATTGCAGGCTGACTGCTTGGTGAGGATTCCCAGTCGTCCAACAGTTGGGGAGCCGTATATCGCCATCAGGATCGTGCCCTGATTGAACAGACGGGTGGTGGAGTTTGTTGCTGCAATCTCGGTGATCTGCTCTTCCGACCCTAAAAGAAAGCAATCCTGCAACTCCTTCGTCTTGTACCAGTCAATACTCCCACCAGACCAATAGGCTTCGTTCTTCCGTTCGGGCGTGCCTCCTGCACGCATCAGAGAGCAAAGATCGCCAACGGTGGTGCATCCCCACCCCTTCGGAATCCTCCCCAACGGTGAGTCCACAAATCGTGTAATCTCGTAATCGGGGAACCGATACTCGACAAACCACTCCCTGTAGAGCGACTGTGCCATCTCCTCCAAGATGGCGATTCGTCGATCGTTGTTCTCGATAAGGGAGTCGTAGGCAGATAGGACGCTGGCGATTGTGCGTTGGGTTTCTACTCTCGGAATCACCACACGTACTTCTCCGATACGTGTAGGCGAGGTGTGCCGCACTTTCGTGCCCGTAGCTGAGGCCCGGATCTGAGTCCGCACCTCTCTAGTGTTGAAAAGGTAGTAGAGGAACCGGAGGTCTATCTCCGTAGCCTTCCAATCAGTGATTAGCCCAAGGCGTTGGTTGTGCAGAAACCGATTACTCGATGGAATCAGGGCAGAACTGCCGAGAAGTCCCTCTGCCTGTTCGGTCATCGCAACTAGCAGGTCACCTTCGCTGAGGACGTATTCCTCGGGGATGTCTCCGGTGAAATACTTCTCTTTGTCCTTGAGTTTGAAGCCTCCCGCATCATTGAAGTTGCCGGGCGACAGCAAGACATATTCGCCTTCCGAGGCAAAATACTTGCCATCGAAGGCAAAGCCGTGTTTCACCTTGAAGAGGTCGGCCATGGTGCATTGCCGCCATCCCGGTGGTGATGCCTTGCGAATCACGACCTCGCCTCCAAAAGCTTGGCGACGTTGGTGGCGATCCGTTCTTCGAGTTCACGAGCCTCGCTGTTCAGGACTTCCAGCTCCTCGTTCAGTTCCTCAAGCCGCTCGGCAAAGTCAAAGTCGTCTTCGCTTTTCTCAGCCACACCCACATAGCGTCCGGGGTTGAGGCTCCAACCCTGTGCCTCGATCTCCTTGAGAGTGGCCACTTTGCAGAGGCCAGTAACATCGGCGTACTTGAGCTTTGGGAACGTCTTCTTCAATTCTGGGTCCGTACCGGGGTACTCGTCATCGTCGCCAGCAATGAACTCAGGCTTCTCGCCCCGGTAGAGCCGCACGATGTTGGCAAGGAACTCGATCTGTTTCGGACTGAACGTCCTATGGGCACGATCTACTTGCCGGAAGATGTGTCGGGCGTCGATGAACAGCACCTTGTCCTTGCGGTCGGTCTTGCTCTTCCGACGATCAAAAAACCAGAGCGTGCAAGGAAGTGCGACGGTGTAGAAGAAGTTCGGGCCAATCGCAATCATCACGTCGAGGACTCGTTGCTGTGAGATCTTTTTCCTGATCTCACGCTCCGAATGGCCAACATCAGCGGCACTGTTGGCCATCACGAATCCCGCACGGCCTTTTGCATTTAGTGCGGAAAAGAAGACCTGCATCCACAGGTAGTTTGCGTTGTCTGCTGAAGGCAACCCGAACGGAAACCGGGGGTCGGTCTTTATTTTCTGCTTATCGACCTTGTCCACATTGAACGGCGGATTCGCCATGACGAAGTCAAACTTCCCGACGCACTCATGGGGATCTTCGTAGTACGTGTTGCTCTGGCGAATGTCCCCCGACAGGCCGTGGATCGCTAGGTTCATCAAGCACAGATGACGGGTCTCCTCGACTTTTTCTTGACCATAGATCGAGATCTGTGCGTTCGGGCTATTGCGGTGTGCCCTGATAAAATCGGCGGACTGCACGTACATGCCACCTGAACCACAGGCGGGGTCGAGGATTCGCCCGTGGTAGGGCTCGATTACCTCAACGATGAGCTTGACGATGGAAAGCGGCGTAAAGAACTCTCCGCCGTCCTGACCCTCGGTGAGGGCAAAGTTGCCGAGGAAGTATTCGTAGATCCTGCCAAAGATGTCGCCCTCAGCGTCAACAGGGATCGAGGCGAAGCTCTTCAGAAGGCTAACAAGGGTTTCGTTGCCGAGTTTGCTGTAGTTCTTAGGGAGTACGCCCTTAAGATCTTCATTCTCTCTTTCGATGGCCTTCATCGCATCGTTGATCGCCTTGCCGATGTTGTCGCCTTCTGGGAGCGACAAAAGATGGGAGAAACGGGCCGTGGGAGGCAGGAACATCACCCCCTTCGCCTGATAGTCCTCCTTTCCGATGCTTCGTCTTCCAGTGCCTTTCCCAGAAAGCTCCTTCTCTGCTTGTGTGAAGCGATGATCGGCATACCTAAGAAAAATCAATCCGAGTACCGGCACTGAGTACTCATGCACCTTTAGGCCGCTATTCGCTCTAAACTCGTCAGCGGAAGCCCATAGACGCTTTTCAAGGTCCGACGCAGTCTTGCTCATTCACGGCACCTTCTTCGAGAAATAAGTCAGCCGATCTTTCGACTCGCCATGTAGCTTGCAATCTCACTTGGCTTGAGTGGCATCGAGCTTGGGCCAACTCGCACGAGAAATTCCTCGGTGTTGTTGCGGCGTAGGTAGGCCCATTCCCCAGCAAACGGTAAGCATTCCACCCGACAAACCTTCTTGCCGTCTATCACAACGAAAGAGACTCTGATCCGAGATGCGTGCTGCTTGCCGAGCCAATCTCTTACGTAATTGAAGAGATGAATCTGGCATTTGTCTTCGTTTTCGAAGTCATCGTGCTCGATGCCACAGACCTCACCGCTATCCTCCACGCCAATCAGCAGAACGCCGCCATCATCTGAATTTAGAAAAGCAGCGATAGTCTTCAGGCAAGCGTGTGTGATCACCTCGTCGTGGGATTTCTTATGGATGTGCCAACGCAGCGAAGACTTGAATTCACGTTTCATCGACTCGCCGTCTTGGATCTCGGCCAACACCCGCTCTTCCCGAGAAGGCTCCCGGGTCAGGGGGCGAAAAAGGCCAAGCCACTCAGAGGCAACACGGGCGAAATCTCGATACTGCTGAAAGGTGTCGGAGTGTTCTTCGTCAGACACCGACATCGCCGCCCAGTCTTCCGCCACAACCCCGTGGATCGCCATCACCCCGCTGGCATACTCGTTGACGCTGCATTTGCCCAGGGCCAGCAATAGCGGAAACATCACGACGTTGTGGGCAGCATGAAGGGCGTATACGGCGGCTCGCTGCTCAGGCGACATAGATCTGTAGATGCCTTCAATCGCCTCAACAAAATGCTGTGGCGGCAAATAGGCATCTCTGTTGTTTCGCACTTCGTCATCTTCCTCGGGGTTTTCAACCTGATCTCCCCAATACTGAACGAGTGACGGCAGTGTCAGTCCGATGCTCTCCATCCACTCGTACACCGGGCTCCATCGGGAACGCTGCGCCATTTCCTCGTTTGGTCCGGGAGCGGGGTACAAGATGCCGTCGCCCCGGAGGCACTTGTCGAAATGATGAGAGAGACACTCGCTGCGACCCTCGATGGCTTCTTTCTGGACACCGTAAATGACAAATGATGTGAAGACAGCGGGTTCGACAATCCGTCCCTGGTCAACACCGATTTTTCCGAAGGCGTCGAACTCATCAAGGATGTGCTGAAGCACGTCCGCTCTCTTGTGAACGACCTTGTCGCCAGCGGGGGTGAGAACGGGCTGATCGTCCAGCATCACGATGAACCCGTCATCACACTGCTCAATCGTTAATGTGCTTGGGGAGATCCGGCTGATCTTGGACTGTGACTTCTTTTTTGCCATGACACTGTCCCCTGAATGTGGGCTATCACTTGTTGGAGTGTGTTAGCGAGTAAGTGAGGCAAGATACTTCTCGATTCGTTCCTGAAATGATTTCGGGAACTCTGCGATCCCAGAGCGATGAAAGACTCCACCAGGATTGCTGCATTCATTTATGCCCACTGGACGGATTCGTAGCTTGTCGCCGTCACGCTGAACTCCGAGGGCGTAGAAGCTCATCTCACTCGGAAACTCGTAGAACTCGTTGTCCCCGGCAATCTCGACATCCTCGTCGTCGTCATCTGACGGGGCACCCAGCGGCAAATACGGCTGTCCGTCGATCAGCGTCATTTCGTCTCCCACGAATGCCGTGTGAAGACGGATAGCCAACTCCTCGCCCCCGTCGAGCCGCTTGATGGGATCTAGTTCCAACTTTTCGTCCTCATCTTCCGGATCGCATTCATACGGCAGGTAAGCCATGCCTTGCTCTGGAGAACAGCCAGCGAGGCAGGTTAGCGGATCAGTGCCAGGGTCAAAGTCCTTCACAATCAAGGCGGTGAAATCCTTGAGAATGCGGGGCAAGCAGGACGCCGGGATATGCGTGGGGAGCATTTGGTGGTTTCCTGTCGGGGTAAGGGGCTCGAGCGACGAGCGGACCGCCATCATCCCTGTTTCTGCCCCCCCGGAGAAGCGGTGACGGAATTCCACGAGAGGGGGACGGCGAATCAAAAAGCTTGTGAGCCTATCTGGGGCGAGGTCCATCTTTGGTCCCAACCTTTTGAGCCTTGAAAAAAGGGTCGCTGACGCCACGATCAGCTCAAAGCCCCCGTTGACGGCTCCGGGCGGGGGGTGTCGAATCGCCCTCATTTTAGAAAATCCGTGACCCTGCCCATGCCCACCGACTATCTCCGCCTCCCTGTCGTCTCCGCCGGTGCCGAGCACCTGGTCATGGGTTATCTGATGAGGCGGAACATCCTCGCCTATAAAGCCCCGACGAACAACGAAGGCTACGACCTCATCTGCATCCACCCGGATCCTCGACATGCGCCCAGGCGAGGGCAAAAAGCCCAGGTGCGAGTTCAGGTCAAGAGCCGCTACGCCACTGATTGCGACCGAGGTTTTCCAGTCAAGGAAAAGAGTTTCGACGCCTTCGACTTCCTCGTTGTGGCGTTCCTGAACATTGGCACCTTCTACCGAGGAAGCCAAGGCACGGACGGCATGAAGCCGGTCGAGTTCTACACGCTTTCCAACGACTTCATTCGGCAGCACCACAACACTCGTAGTTCCTGGCAGAAGGTGCTGCTCAAGAAACTCCAGGCTGAAATCGACCCGTTTCGAGATGAGGCCGGGTTCGAGTTGATTGCCGAGGCTCTCGGGGTGGAGAAGCCGACGAGGGAAGTCTCGTGAGTGTTGTGCGTCATAGCGTCAGCAATACTCGCACTCAAAGCCTATGATACGGCATGTGAAGAATGCCTCCGATGGGCACGTCTGCCGCCGCTGCCATGAATCCCGATTATCAATTCACCACCGCTGAACTACTCCAGCGTGACTGGACGCAGACGCTGATTCGCCGGTTTTTGCCAGAACCGGATGGACGAGCGTCAGTAGCCCACTGGGCAAACTACCGAGGAACGAATACCTACTTGGCAAGCCGAGTGTGGGCTATCGAGCAGTCTGAGGAATTTGGTGTCGCCTTCCTGAAGTCATGGAAGGGCAGGATGAAAAAGCGGAAGCCGGAAAAGGTGCTGGCGGAACTTAGAAAGGCTCCGAACCCGGCGTCATGCCCCATCGACACGAGCCTGCCACATGAGTGATCTAAGTGACGAGGATGGCGAAGAGGAACTGATTCTACCCAGCCCCGATTCCGGATGGATTCCAGTGGCGACAAAAGTGGATGGTCACATCACGTGGGAAGATGGGTGGCAGGCTATCGAATCGCTCGTGGACAACCTTCGCTTTCTACAGGAAATACCTTCTCATGAGCCAGAGTGGGACCGCTTATTGCACGGCTTGGTCGCACTTCAGCCGCTTCGTGAATACAGATTTCCACTGAACGACTTTTCCGACTTCGATGAAATGGAATGCTTCCTCAACATTCATCACTCCAATCTCTGGGGCACTTCTGATCATCTGTTTTTTGATGATGCTACCGCTACTGAGGAAAAAACCGCACTGCTGCAAGAGTGCGAGGAACTTGTCTGCCGCCTTCGCCGCTATGAGCCTTTGCAGCAATACTGGCAATACATGTCCTAATCGCTCCCGCCAGTAGAAGCCGAGGCTCTCGGGGTGGAGAAGCCAACCAGATCTATTCTTCGATCAGGTTGAAGTTGATCTGATATCGAAGAAACCGCACGTTGGGCAGAGCCGATAGCGCCCACTTGAGTTTGCTGTCGTTTTGCAAGGCGATCACCAGCCCCTCGACCGTCTGGTGTGGTTCAGCGACCTTGCCTTTCACGAAGCCCATGTAGCGAAGCAACTGCCCCACAACAACGTCGCTCGCCCGCCCACGCTTCAGTTCGATCACCAGTAGCCGGGACTTGTCCTTACTGACAGCGAGGATGTCGATTGGACCAACATCTGTTGGAAACTGCTGACCGACTACCTCTTCATCATCGGCAAGGATGTCGTGAGTGCCGCTCAGTGTGGTTTGTTGCCAGTTACGAACCAGAAAGTCTTCCAGATGTTTTTCCATTGCGAAGGCAACGGGATCTTCAACATCCGGATCGGTCGTGGTGATGACCTGTGAACCTCCATTGCCGAGAAGCCTCTCAATCTCCTCCCGATGCTTGGTGATGGAGTCAGGACCGATGATTGTGAGAGCGCCACCAAGTGATCCACGAAGACCATCGCTCATACTGGACCGCTGAAGAACTTGTGGCAACCATGTCACACTACGACGGTGGGGCAGGTCGCCATCGGGCTCGTACAAGTAGCCGCCAGTGATTTCACCAACTCGATAACTCGAATCTCCCATCGGGCATACCACCATGTCTCCCTCTGTGATTCGAAAGAGAAACTTCGTGATGACGCCACACGCAAGGCTCACCTGGATTTTCGAGGCATCGGGATGGTCATGGCGGTACAGAGCCTCAAGTTTGTCGTAGAACCCTTCCTCGTCGTCAGGGAAGCCGGAACGGAGGTTGGGGACATCGAAGTCGATACCAACAAAGCCTTGGGCAACACACTGCTCTGCTAGAGCGTGTCGTTTCCCGAGGATGATTCGGTAGTAGTTGGGCATGAGTCTCCCGTGCGTCGGCTACTTTTTCTTTTTCTTTGCAGCTTTCTTGGCAGGCTTCTTTGCGACCTGCTGCTCAAGTTTCTCTATCCGACCCTCAAGGCTGGAAATCCAGCCCTTGCGTCGGCGTGCCTGTGCATCAAGTTTCTTGTCGATCTCTTTTGTCGCCTCTGCCTTTGTCAGTGACTCGGCGTTTGGAACCTTGAGCTCCTTTGCGAACCGCTTCTGCTTCTCGGTGGCGGGTTCCTTTTTGGGCTTTTTCTTGCTGGAGCCGAACAAGCTTTCAAACACGGGATGACCTCCGGTTGTGGTGTGCCTTAAAGCCGCTTTGCTGCTAGTGGCGGGTGGGGTATCCTAGCACGGGCGGGTGGCCTGCTGACCGCTCGTCCAATGATCGACTGTGTTTTGTTATCGGTGCAACAGAAAGGACGGATCGACTGTGGCTAAGAAACTAGCAACCCCAATCATCACTCCGTCTCAAGCGTGTGCAGTCGGACTCTTAAGGCAAGCAATGAGTGACAGCGGGCTTTCCAGAGACAAACTGCCGACGGCTACCCACAGGAAGTTGGCAAAGGAGTTCAATAAGCTGACAGGTGAGTCACTGTCGGCGGATGAGTTCCGGGACTTGGCCGTCAGCGCGGATAAGAAGGGGACTGCAAAGGTCGAGCAGGCGCTCGCTGCATACGGATTATCACTCAATACCAAGCGTAAGGGGTAGGCAGTCCACGACTCACCTCCGCCCCGTACCCCGTCGCTCCATCTTCGGGCATCCCTCGCTGATCCACTCCTCGACAACGCTCCGCTGCCATCGGACCATCCGACCCAGCGAAATCGGGCGTGGCATGCGCCCCCAGTCCGCAAGCCGCCTCACAGTTCGAGGAGAGGCACCAATCAGAGCCGCCACGGCGTTTACGTCCATTAGGTCCGGCTTTGGTTCGGCAGGCTCTCCGACCTCCTTTGAAGGCTGCGGCTCAGCACCACCCCGAAGCGTTGATACCAACTGGGCAAGCGGCTCAGCCGTTGCCTGTCGAATGGCTTGTGCCAGTAGACCCACAAACACCTCGTGATCGGTTTCGTCACTGAACTGAATCGTGATGGTTCCCATCTATGGTCTCCTTTCGTCCTTCCCTCCCGTCCCGTGAGTCTGTCTCAATAGGAGACACGCTCATGCCGACGATCACCATCGTTCATGCAGATGATCGCTTCAAGGTGTTCAAGGACGGCGAACAGATTTGGGTGCCGATGAGCACCGGCAAGACGCTCCCGGTCGAGTTCGAAACTAGGGAAGCCGCTGAGGGATACGTCAGGGTCTACAAGATCATCACGAGAGGGCGGGAACGGTCACGAACGTGAGCCTGCAAAACGCCGATCCAGCTTCGATGTTTAGATGCCGCCCTGCTCGAAGTCCGATAGAGCACTTACAAAGCGTTTTGCATAGAAGAGCCTTCCGAATTGCCGTGGGTGACCCATCACGGCGTTGCACTCATCGGCATGGACTGCAACTCATACAATCGCACGCTTCCTGCCGATTTAGCCACAGCAAGCAGCCGCTTCCGCTCGCTCGTGTATAGAGCCGGGTAAAACTCTCTCATGAATTCATTGGTGGCATACGAACCAGCAAAGAATGCAGCCGTGCCACTGACGGCCCCCGCTACAGCCCCAATGATTGGAGCCGCTATCGGTCCAGTCTCTATCGCATACCCAGTCACAAGGATTCCGACAGCCGTGCCTACTGTGATGGCTGACAAGCTGCCCCCGAACTGCGTGTAAAACGAGGGGTCTTGGAAAGCCGCCCGTCCCCCTCGTTCAGCAATACTCCAAGACGTGTCAACAACTAGTATCGCAAGTCCGACCAAGGCGTTTCCTCGTAGAGTTCCTCGAAGAAGCTCTCCTCCGGCGTGAACGAGCACTTGGTCCGCAATCATTCCGCTACCAATCAAGGCCACGCCCTTTGCAGCGGTATAGCTTGCCTGATCAAACGTCATATAGCCCCGGCTATACGCCCATCCAGCTTGCCCGATAGACAAGGCGAGACCTGCACCGATGCTGACATACGCTGCGTATGTCTCAGTTGCTGCGGTTCGGATGGCCTGATTTGTCTTGGAAACCACTTCCGATGAGTCATAGCCAAGCGGCGTGACCCGCTGCTTCTGGATAGCGAGGCGTTCCGATAGCCGTACATCGCCAGCCGCCTTAGCCGCCTCATACTTGACCTCGATGTATTGACGCAAAGGACCAACATGGTCATCCGGTACGATAAACCTTGAAGCCTTGTAGTCGCTCATCATGTCCCGGAAATACCGTGACGCACTGCGTTCATAGCGGAATTTGTATTTGACTTGCCCGCCTATTTTGTGGCCACGATCATTGATCATTTTCCAAACGTCATTCTGAGGTGCGTTTGGCTTCCTGACATAATTCCAGTCAGGGTGCCTGTGGAGATACAGGGCTTCGGCCATTTCGCCGTACAGCGTAAAGAGCCTCTTGTTCTGGACCGGATTTAAGCCTTTCGCTGCAAGTGACCGAAGGCTTCGCTGTGCTCGAATCGGATCGCCTTGCAGTTTTCGAGGTTGCTTACGCAAGAGGGCGTCAACAAGTAGTTCGTTCTCGATAGACCGAAGGCCCGGCAGCACGGGGCGGCTTCCGCCTCCCGGGGCAGCTTGAGTGGAAACGACAGCACGTTGGAGGGCGGTCTGCCATATCGCAAGCGGCGACAACTCTTGGCCGAGTGGTCGATAAACGGCGGCTTGTGAAAAGCACACATTATGCATGCAGAGGATTAGCCCAAGGGCCAGTACCAGTCTGATTGGTCGCATCAAAAGTCTCCAAGCGTGCGGCGTGACTTGCTGGCAGGGTTTGTCAGCTTCTTTGCAAGATCAGCCTGCTGAGCCGTTGAGATCGCCTCGTTCGCCTTTGAGATCGCAAGCGTGTAGAGCTGCATTGAAGCTGGTTCAAGAAGAGCTGGGTCAATTGCGCCCAAATCAAGTGATGCTCTCGTCACAACCTGCGGATTATCTTTTGTTGTCCAAGAACTTGCCCCCTTCTCAAGCCATAAGAGCAAGCCGCCGATTTGCTCCAATGCCCATAGGTTGTAGCGTTGTCGCCTGATGGCTTCCATGCGAGCAGCGGTTAAAGAATGCTCCGTGGATAGGGTGGCCGCTCGCTTGAGCACTTCCGGATCATCCGCCAGTGGAAACAAGGCAATCAGTTGGCTTGCCTCTCCGTACATAGGCTGTGCTGCTGCGGAGTCACTCGCCTGAAGGCAGGCGGCATGAAGGCGTTCCACGGCCGATTTAATGGCGACACGCAACTCATCGGCCAGCGTGATTTTGTACGCCTGAAATGCCTCGATGTCGTCTTTTCGCACGAGCCATTGATCAAGGTCTGCTAGCAACGCAGCAAGTTTCTGCGGGTAATCGGGCTGCAAATTACCCTCAGCATCTTGTTGCACGATTGCTGAGTATTTTTCCTTCGCCTCCCGCAGCGAATGCAACACAATCCCCGACGAGTCGCTGGGAGTCGAGCCTCCATCGTCACTATTTGTGCCCAATGGCTCTTCTCCGGCCCAGTCCGACGACATGCGTCCGACCTTTGACTGAAGCGACAGCAAACAGCCGCCAATAGTGGCCAAGATCAAGGCATTTGCGACTAGGGGATAAAACAACGGGTGTTTTGATTTTTCCCGAAGCGATCCCAGTACGGACTCAAGCAAGCTCGTCATGGTCGTCTCCCGATGCAGCTTTTGCGGCTGGGGAGTATAGCACCCCTCGGGCGAGCGAGAAACATCACACGGTCACGAGCGTGAACCGGCAAACCTTCGATCCAGCGTTCTCCGTTCATTCGCCAGAGCCGCTTCGATCTGATCGAGAAGATCAGGGTCGTTTCCGGCAAAGGTGCTGACGGCACGCTTGATTCGCTTCACCATCTCCTTCAGAGCGTAGTGGCTCTCAAGTCCCGGCTGGCCACGAAGATCTCTTGTATCGCCGCCGTCCAAACGGTGGTCGAGCACCCGGAGGGCAACGTCGCCCAAAGTGTGGCGAACGTAGGCCCGGAATCGCTCCACCAGATCATCTTCTGACGGAATGACCACCAAGCGTTGTGGCACTGTCTCTAGCTCATGGTCAGCGTAGCGACGACGAATACGTTGACGACGAGTGGCCAACGTGATGATGCTGTTTTTCACAGAGGCAGCGAACCGTGCGAGTAGTGGCCCCTGCACGTTTCGGAATAGGGAACCAGTGATGAGCTTGACCACGATGTCGTGAACCAACGGGTCGAGGTCAGGATCATGAAACCCAGCACTCCGAAGTGAACGGTCGATGTAGCCCACGAAGTCCATCGCCATGAGCCTCTGAAGCTCGTTGGCTTCCATCGGCTGGCGTTGGTGGAGCTTCTCGATCTCGTCATAGAAGAGAGCATTCATTCCCTCTCTGGGGAATAGATCGCTCACCTCAGAAACCGGCTGAGTGTGTGAGCGAAGCCAGTGGGTGAAATCGGGGAGTGCCATACAGGTATCTATGGCACCGACTCATAGTTTTCTCGTCCTCATGGTGGCTCGTGGTGGTTGTGTTTCTGCACACCCCAGCAAGGAGCCACACATGACCGACTTCAATAGCGTCCAGCCCACGAGCCTCAGCCATCTCATCGGGAACCGAGGTGTCATCGAACAGGTGACCGTGGCTCTCGACGCCGCCTTTCAGGACAACCGCCGGTTCGACAACTCGCTTTTGATTGGTCCACCGGGAATGGGCAAGAGCAGCCTTGCCTCTGTGATCGCTAATGAGATGGCGGTGCCGTTCCATGAGGTTCTCGGACAGAACCTTCGTTCTCCGTCTGACCTCAACAACCTTCTCCTGCAAGCTGAGGACAAGGCAGTCGTGCATGTGGACGAAGTGCATGAAGCTCCTCAGGCAATCCAGACCGCCCTCTACATGGCCATGGATAAGCGGCAGATTATGGTGCGTGGTGGAACGGCAATCACAGCACTGCCTCTCAACGACTTCACGCTGCTGCTCTCGACAACGGAAGAGCACGACCTTCTTCAGCCTCTCCGTGATCGGATGAGGCTGACGCTTCGATTCGACTACTACACTGAAGAGGATCTGTGTCGTGTCGTGGATCTTCGAGCACGTGCCTTGCAATGGGATCTCGATCCACGTGTGTTGCCGATGATCGCAGCACGTGGCAAGGGAACTCCACGGCTCGCACTCAAATGGATGCAGGCTTCGTATCGAAGCTGCCGTGCCGCTGGTGAAAGCGGCGTCACGGTCGAGCATCTGCTTCAAGCGTGTCGCCTTGAAGGATGCGACAGTCTCGGGCTGGGTTTCCTTGAACAGAAATACCTTCGTCTCCTGCTTGACGGACCTCGTCGTGTCAACGTCTTGGCGAGTGCCCTTGGGGTGCCAACGAAGACGCTCACAAGCGTCACCGAATCGTTCCTGATTCGTGCCGGTCTGATCGACAAAGACGATCAGAGTCGCCGTGTTCTCACGCCGAAAGGGCGTGAGCATCTTGCTGAGAACACGCAGGAATAGTCCCGAGATCGTGTCGAGATCGCCCTGCCTTCGTTCCGGCCCTGAACCATTTTCGTCCTAGTTCCGGGTCAAGGTGGTTCCTTTCGATACCAACTAGGCGATCAGTCCCGTCCACCTATCGGAGCGATCCTGTGTCAGGACAACATCGGAGTCGGTTCATCACCCTTCAGGAGTTGTGCGAGATGCTCGGCATCTCGAAGGGCCGGTATTACACGCTCCAGCGGCGTGGAATCTTCCCGGCCCCACAACGGACGAGCAGCAATCGCCCCGTGTTCGATCAGGAACAGGTGCAGAAGTGTGTCGAGGTTGTCCGTTTACGTGTCGGTATCAACGGGGAACCGATCCTCTTTAATCGCAAGCCTGCACAGGAACCGTCAAAGAAACGTCCCGCTACGGTGAAGAGCAAGCACGACGATCTGATCGCCGCTCTCGGATCGCTGGGGCTGTCACCAACCGTCGAACAGGTCACGGCTGCACTGGGCACGCTGCCCAATAACGGCAGCGACATGGACGAACCCGCACTCATCAAGGCCGTCTTCCTGCACCTCAAGAAGCAGTCCTGACATCATCTTTTCCGAAGAAATGGTGACGGCAAAGTCTGAAAGCCCCTGAAAACACGGCACGAACAGCACACGAAACCATTGCCCCATGAGCCGTAAAACGACCACCGTCGAAGCCGTTTCCTACCTACGCTGTTCGGGGCTTGGTCAGGTGGACGGCGACACGTGGGATCGCCAGACCGCCGCCATCCAGAAGTACGCCAAGAGCCACGGAATGATCGTGGTCGATGAGTTCCGTGATGCTGGAGTCTCAGGGGCAAAGGATCTCGATAGCCGCCCCGGACTCGCTGCTCTGATCGACAGGATCGAGAGCAACGGGGTTCGGGTGGTGCTCGTGGAGAACGCCACCCGGCTTGCCCGTGACCTGATGGTGTCGGAGGTAATCCTCCAGCAACTCACGGCGGTCGGCTGCACCGTGATTGCCGCCGACAGCGGCACCGATCTGACCGCCGACACCGACGATCCCAC
>Ga0214923_10003167_pt1 | contig 20912 bp, 16 predicted proteins | sample LL1510_MetaG_FD_177993 | JGI IMG/M metagenome (GOLD analysis project Ga0214923, IMG submission 177993) | Freshwater microbial communities from Lake Lanier, Atlanta, Georgia, United States - LL-1510 | ecosystem: Environmental > Aquatic > Freshwater > Lake | place: USA: Georgia | collected...
ATTAATCAATGAATTAATAGAAAAACAACGAATATTAGAAGGAGAATATAATGGAAAATTAAAACAAATCGATATTCATCAACGAGGTATTAGTTATTATACTCGCCCGATGATACAACAAAGTGGCGGTAATAAATATACGAATTATTTTACTCATCCTGAACGAGAACAATGCGAAGAAAATGTCTATACTTATTTGGAGACGATTGTGGAAAAAAATATATAAAAATATATAAAAAATAAAAAAGAGGCTTCGGCTTCTTTTTTATTGAGGATTATTTACAAATATATAGGGAATACCGTTTCTAATTCGGTTTTTGATAGACCATTATTTCCCAAAAATGTTTTTATAAATTGTTCGGTTTTTGGATTTTTAAAACTAGCAAGTATTTTTTGAAATAATTCAATACGTTCAATACCCGTTAATTTACTAGAAATAACATTCAAATGATTTTCGGCCAAATATGTGGTTGAACCATCTACAAACGCATAATTTAATTTGTATGCGCTATTTCCATTTCCCCGATTTACTACAATGACTGGTGAATTTGAACCAACCATTTGAATATATTGTTTTTTTTCATCATTGGAAAATTCCAAAAATTCTATCGTATTATTTTTTGAAATATTTGAATTATATAATAATAACGTTTTACTACTGTCTGATGTTAAAATCGGTTTATGTTGATTCCAAACTACCGTTCCCGTTTTTACAGTTAAACCGAGTTTCGCTAATGTAGTTGAACCACTTAATAATTCTCGCAGCGCGTTCGCATTATCCGAAAACATAAAATTATCGGCAAATTGAATTGAATATTTACATTCCGATGGTATATCTATATTTCCCGTTTTTTTGAAAATAAATCCGAACGTAGATTGTTGTGTATCAATGAACCCGCCATCTTTTTCAAAATCTATAATTTCTAAGATTGTGCCGGATGATTTCAAATAATGACGAATATTCGCGTAATATGCGGCATTGAGGAAACTTTTGGGAATAATAAACGCTAATATTCCATTTTGTTTTAACATAGACATACTGTGTAATAGAAACAAACCAAATAGATTTGGACGACCGACAATATATTCACTATATGCTTCAGGAACGACGGATTTGTCGATAACTAGATAGGGAGGGTTTCCAATAATTAAATCATATAATTTACCATTCGGGTCATATTTTATAAAATCACCTTGTATTAATTTCACTGTATTTTTGAAAGAGAAATGATTGCGAATTTTATCGTAAATCGTCGTATTCATTTCAATGGAGTCAATGAATAAATTCGAATATAATCCATCTAGATAGGAAACGATTTCACAAGTAGCACAAGAAGGTTCTAACACGTCTACACATGGAGATTCATTCAAATTCACATATTTTATAATGGAATCGTGTAGTTTTCGTATAATCGTTTTTGGCGTGATAAATATACCTTGTTCTTTTTTCACGGTTTTTGATAATTGTTTGGTAATATCAATCGTTAATTGACTGAATTCATTGGTAGACATTTTATACTTGATACAAATAAAAAATGTTTATATTTATTTCAATTTTGTATATATGTTTATTCTGTTATAATTCTAGGAACAATGTTGATGGTCTGTAATTCCTGAGACATCAATTTGTAAGCATAAGGAATATCCACTTTTGCGAAGTCGGTTTTATTATCACAATTTTTACATAAATGTATAGTGAAATCAGCAGAAGCATACATGCGATTTTTATCACCATCATTATAAGATACGAGCATACCACATTTTCTACACACGTGTGCGGTATATTTATCTGAAACATCATATAATCTTTCACGGCAAAACTTAGACATACCATGAGCAATCATAACATCACGTTCCATTTCACCAATACGGAAACCACCATCTCTACTACGGCCTTCCGCAGGTTGACGTGTTAAATTTACCATTGGACCAATTGAACGACTGTGTTGTTTATCATTGACCATATGTTTTAATCTTTGATAAAAGACTGGTCCAATGAATATATTTGTTTCTAATTGTTCACCAGTCAAACCGTTGTATAATAATTCATTACCATACGATTCATAACCTAATTTCTGTAATTCTTGAGAGATGGTTTTTACATCCAAATTTCCGAAACTTGTTCCATCTCCAAACAAGCCTAATTCCAATAATACTTTACCTAACAATGTTTCTTTCAATTGTCCAATCGTCATACGAGAAGGAATAGCATGTGGATTGATAATAATATCTGGGCGAATACCATCTTTTGTAAAAGGCATATCTTCCTCAGGAATAATATTACCACAAGTACCTTTTTGCCCGTGGCGTGAACTGAATTTATCACCAAAGACTGGTTTTCGTAAAGTTCGAACGCGGACTTTCGCAAAATTATATCCGTCGCCATTTCTACCCGTATAATTCTTATCAATATAAGTATCTTCCATCGTTCGGAAGGTTTTACTTTGGTCTTCATATTTAATTGTTTTGGTAGGGTCATTACGATTTTCTTTAATAGGAATCGTCTTGGCGATGATAATATCTCGGTTTTCGACTAATGTATTTTCGGGGATGAATCCATCGGTATTTAATTTATCGTAATTGCCGAATTTAATACCTTTTGTTTTAGATATATCGGGTTTACAACGAATAATTTCATCACGAATAATGTTTTTGTCTTCATCTTTTTCCGTATGATAAATTGTAGCTAAGAATAAGCCTCTGTCTAATGAACCCTTATTGACCAAGACACTATCTTCTTGATTATATCCAGTATGCGACATAATTGCGACGTGTATTTGTGTTCCTGAAGGAATATTATTTAATTTTATAAAATTCATCAAACGAGTATCGACGAGTGGACGTGAAGGATAATTCAATACATAAGCGGTTTTATCCATACGTTGATCATAATTCGTAGCATATACTCCCATGGCTTGTTTACCCATAGCAGTTTGATAGGTATTTCTAGGAGCTTGATTATGTTCTGGATATGGAATACAGGATGCTAATACTCCGAAAATAGTACTTGGATGAATTTCACAATGTGTATAGTTAAATTTATGATTGACATCTTGTAAATAATCATCTTTACATTTCATAGCAATCATCGCATAATTTTGTTCTTCTGGATCAATATATTCCATCACTGATTCAGGAATTTTACAATTGGTTAATAAGTCATTCCAAGATAATTCTTTTGATACCAAACGGTCGGTAATTGATTTATCAATCAACGCTTTATTGTCGCGAACGCGCAAGACTGGACGGGTTAAACGGCCTCCATCATTACAAACGCGTATTTCTAATAATTTGAAATCAAAGACAACTGAAGTGTACAAATTGATAATTCCTTTGTATTTTTTATCTTTTAAATCTTTGTATAATTCCATAGGTGTTTCGGTAATACCTAGCCAACAACCATTTACAAATACTTTCACCTTACCATATAGCATTTTAGCAGGGGTTTTATCTACATACAATAAATATGGCTTTACATAGTCATACAATGAAGAACTGTTGGTAGGAATTGTAATATGTCCCAAATAACTAATATTTTTCACTACACCAATCGATTGACCTTCTGGAGTTTCTGCTGGACAATTATGAGTAATGAATGATGAAGCTACAAATGAATGATTATCACTTCTAGTCGTAAAATCATATACTAATTCAGGTTCAATCTCATTGATTGATAATATAGGAACACTTACACAACCATTGTTAGTAATATTTTCTTTAATGAAAGTTTCATATATAATATCTGTAGTAAACCGCGCTGTTTGAGGAACACCTTTTTTATTTTTTGATATAACTTTACGTATTTGATTTTCAGTTAAACCTGTTTTAGTTATTAATTCATTAATGTTAATATTTTTATGATTTTCTATAATATATTGATAATTAACATCCCGTTTTATTTTATTGAATTCTTTTATTTTTAAATGTTCTATTATTGGTGCGGATGTTCTTCGTTTTTCTTCACAATATGTATAATTTATTATATCTGCGTATTTTACTAAATTTTCAGAACTATTATCAAATACTATACATACTTTCGTTTTAATATCATCTACCTTAGTTGTTTTTATTTTAGATTTTATTTCAAAATCATTGAACATATTCATTATTTGGGACATATATTCTATTGTATTACTCAAATAATCATTATGTGTAGTTTGAAATGTTATGCCTATATGTGGTTTCCATGTTTTACCATTCTTTTGATATGATAATCTAGAACCGTCTCCTCCTTGAAACGCAGATAAGTATTCACGTTTTATTGATAATTCTGAATTTACTATCCATTCAGGTACAGAACGATTCATATTTGTTTTTTTTCCTATAAATCCTCCTAATAATGTTAAGAAATATGCGAATGAACCATTTTTAGAAACTTCCCATGTTCGATGGATAGAATTTCTACCAGAAATTTTATCTTCAAAATTTGTAATTTTGTTTTGAATAGAAGAGTTTCCAAACCCTAATGCTGAAATATCATTTGCGATTTGATATACATCTGCTTCTTCGCCTACATAAAAGGACGCGTAATAATAATTATTATCTGTATTTTTTCGTTCGCCTATATGTCCATCCGTATTTAATGCGGCAATTAGACGAGCAATTATTTTTAATTTATATAATGGAATATTTTGATTGAGTAAATTTAATTCTAATAATTCTATTTTATAATGTTCTAATACATCAACGTCATTTATATTAACAATTGTTCTATTCTCGTCGATAATATTTTTAACTGTATGACGAATGATCATTTTATCATTTACCTTCAAATCTTCCAAATTTATCCATTCGTATTTGCCGTTATTATTGATTAGAAATGGATGATTGGCTGTAGCTTTAATTTTTCGTCCGCTATAAGTTGTTATTTCAAATAATTTATCAGGCATTTTACTAAAGAATGAATGTATATCAGAGGGTTCATCTAATAATGTTTCAGGATTTACAGTATTTACTCTGTCTCCGTCTTTCATATCTTTTATTTTTTTAACGGTTAAACGATTTGATAATAATACTTCTGTATCGCCAGTTAAACATAAGAAGCCCCATGTCGTGTTGTGTAATTTACGCGGGGCGATGAGTTCACCACTTTTTTCCAAAGGAGTATTGATACGGCGTAAATGACTTAAACTAGAAACATAGGTTAGACGGTTTAATACTTGCGCTACACCTACTTTACTGCTGTTCGATTGTTTAATACTGAAATCACCAGTAGCAAGTGCGCGATTGATACCATTTTCAATGGTCGTTGATTTCATAATTTTATATATATTCGTCATATTCACGATGTTTTCATAATCTTCTGTAGAACGCCAAGAGCCAGTGTTAATTTCACGAATGATTTGTTTTTGCATTTCTTTGACTAGTTTATTGAAATAATTGCGGAATAGATTGTTTAATAATGTACCAGTTAATTCGATACGTTTGTTTAAATATGAATCACGGTCATCAGGAGGAATCCATCCTAGACTCGTTTGTATTAATTTTTTACACATATAGCCAATTAAATATAATTTTTGTTGAAGAGTAAGACAATGTGGGAATAAATCATTGTCCAATACTTCTAATGTAAATTCGCGTTTTTTACGCGCACCTGTTTCCTTGTCCATATTCAAAGGTGTGAACGCAACAGAGGATGTAATGTGTTTTAAAGCATCTTCTTGCGTCATATATTTATTCGCATCGATGATAGAGGCCTGTAAGCATTTTAATAATTCCACATTTTTAGAGTCATCAATGTTTAATAGAATATATTCGCAAATTTCTTTATCGCTCAATACGCCCAATGCTCTGAATAATACAAACAGTTCAATTGGGTTTTTGATACGAGGAATGGTAATATAAATTCCGTTTCCGAAACCATTGTTTTTGCTCGCAATCATCATTTCAATTTGCTTAGGAGAAATACATTTGAAATCAGGTACAGATTTAATTTCTGCAAACCAATTCCATTTGGTCGTATTTTTACCATCAAAACAATAGACACGATTTTCGGCGGCGCGTTCTTGGCCTAAAACTGTTTTTTCAGAACCTTTGATGATAAAATAACCACCGCAATCCATATAGCATTCGCCCGTAAATTGAGGATGTATATGTCGGTTTTGGGTTAAAACACAAATGGATGATTTCAACATAATGGGTAGTTTACCGATATTGATTTTTGGTAAAACTTTCTCAATGATTCTGGGAATATCCATGTTTTCATTATTACGGATAACATATTTTAAATTGATATCGAGCGTCATGGTAGAAGCATAGGTAAAATTACGCAATTTGGCTTCTTGCGGCAACATCATTTTCGTAGCACCATTGTTTTCATGTATTTGTGGAGGATACAATTTAAAATTAGTAAATGAAATGAACACTTCTAATAAATATTTGTCTTCACTTGCTACATAATCGTTATCGGAATGAATGGTGACCGGATTGAACATTTGAATGGTTCGCTGAATTTGATAATTTACAAAATGATTGTAGGATTCAATTTGGTGACGAACCAGACGTTCCAAATGCTGACCTTGAAAATAAGATTCTATAATATGATACGGTTCTTCAATATAATTACCCATATGAGATAATACAGATTGGCCTATATCAGAAGCACTGTCTTTGAGAATGGTTTCCACGTTTTTATGAACTTCTTGTTCAATAATTTCTTTTAATTGAACAGTCGTATCATTTTCAATCGGTTTTGCGTCGTTGATTTTCACTTTTCTGGGTTTTCTAATTTTTTTAGGGGTTTCAACAGTAGCGACTGAAGGGTCCATTTCGTAGTTCATAATATAATACTTATTCTAATATTATATCAAATTCAATTTTTTATGTGGTTTTGGAAAAATCGATATAATATATTTTGTATAAAGCAGATAAACAAAATACAATATATAGATATTAGTAATTATGAGTGATAAACAAGGAGTAGATTTTATAGAATATTTGGATAAATATCGAACGATTCGACACTGTCGATATAATGATTATGTGAATATTTTAAATTTGATAAACGAAAATTATCATTTGAATGATATAAATGATAAAAATTTTACTGGAGTAACCACAAAAAAAGACAGCCGTGATAATTATTATCACACACATTCACCTTCTTTATGGAATGCTACCACCACACAAAAAGATAAAATAAGTATTGATACTTTATACACCATTTGGCAAAAAAATCACGAAACAGATATTTCATTCAATCCCTTGCCTACCACAATAGCGCCACTAGTTGAACCAGATAAAATATACAATGTAGTGATTGATGCGAAAATAAATACCGTACAAGATTTAATAAACATTGTTGAAAAGAATGAATATTACGCAAATACCAGTTATAATATAGATCTGAAATCACTTCATTGTATAAAAGAAGATTTGATTCAATTGAACAATATGATTGGAATGGAGAACCTTAAAAAATCAATCGTAGATCAGTTATTATATTTTATTCAAGAATTACACGTAGGAAAACAAGTAAGTGAATTTAAACATACCGTATTATGTGGATTACCTGGAACTGGAAAAACGGAAATCGCAAAGATAATGGGCATTATGTATTCAAAAATAGGAGTCTTGAAAAGTAATATTTTTAAGAAAGTAACACGAAATGATTTAATAGCTGGATATTTGGGGCAAACCGCGATTAAAACCAAAAAAGTAATTCAAGAAAGTTTAGGTGGAGTATTATTTATTGATGAAGCATATTCGTTGGCGAGTGCGGACCAAAGTGATATTTATTCCAAGGAATGTTTAGATACTATATGTGAAGCATTAAGCGATCATAAAGATAATTTGATGGTTATTATCGCAGGGTATGAGGAAGAATTAGAAGAAACCTTTTTTAAAACGAATCGTGGTTTGGAATCGCGATTTATATGGAGGTTTAAAATGGACCCTTATAATTCTTTAGAAATGATGAAAATATTTAAGAAAAAAGTCATAGAACACGAATGGAATTTTGAGAAAGAGGATGATATAAAAGAAAAATGGTTTGCGGATAAAAAGGATATGTTTAAACATTTTGGTAGAGATATGGAATTACTATTTACATATACGAAAATATCTCATAGCCGTCGTATTTATGGTAAAGATAAAGAGTGTCGTAAAAAGATTTCACTGGATGATATGAATGAAGGATATGAAACATTTTTGAAACATCGCAAAAAGAAGACGGATAACCAGTTTATACATACATTATTTATTTAGTTTTTCATTTTTCAAAATATTTAGCAATTTATTAGTTTTGATAGTATATTTAATTTCGTTAGATGTAAATATACTATATATATAATATTTAATGAGTGATAATAAAAGAACTATAACTATAAATCCAGAATTGTTTAAAATACCGACGGCAAATAAAAGTAGAAAAAAATCAGATGCTACCGATAGTAAAATCAAAGTAAAATCCGCGGCACCAAAAAAACGTGATAACACATTGAAAAAAAAATCGATTTTAAAAATGATACGTCAACATCAAGAAGATAAATATAAAAAATTATTTGGCGAAAAGCATAAAGCTGCGACAAATGAAATACAAAAAGAAATCGATTCTATTTCACAAATAGAAAGTGATTTTGAAGAATCAAAGAAATTTTTAATGAAATTAACTGAAGAAAATGAAGAAAAAGAAAAACAACAACGTTTAAATAGCACAATCAAACGTTATCCTCATGATAACAATACGGAAAAAATGTCCTTATTGTACGAGAACGCGATTCCTACTTTTGAAACATTCGAAGACGTTAGCTCAAAGTTTCCAGAAGAACCTACGCAAACAAGTCCAACTGTAACTATTCAACCTCGTACAACTTCGTCTTCGATACAACCGAATTATGGATGTTTAAAAAATGGTAGCTTACCAACTTATAAACATTATTTGAATAAAACTGTGAAAAATACACCGACTATTTTACCTGGAATGAATTCAATGATTTCTATACGTCCTTCTGCTCAACCAACGCTATCAAATAGTATGGAGAATGCTATAGTTGAAACTAAAATAAATAATATACAAGAGAACATAAAAAAAATGAATGAAATGAAACAAATGATGAGTAAATTAGAGGCGATTAAAAATAATAAAATAAAAAAATGTATGAAACAAAAAAGGATCGTAAGGAGAACTTATAAAATCGGTAAATCAAAAGTGTTGCCTCGAATTTCGGTACTAGTGTCTAATAAAACATTAAGAAATAATACTACTACGAAGTGCCAATTGTTAAAGCAAGATTCTATCTTCGATATAAAAAAATATTTAATCAAACGTGGTTTAATTAAAGTAGGAACATCCGCACCTAACGATGTGTTGCGCAAAATGTATGAGAGTTGTGTAATGATTTGTGGAGAAGTTCAAAATCATAACCCTGAAAATTTATTACACAATTTTTTGAATGGAAAAGAAGAAATATGAGCATATTTAGTTTATTGCGGTTAAATAATATTTGAATCATATACCATAATTTTTGGAAGGCGTAATACAGTAAACTCCATTCGTTCTATCATTGGAATGATATTAAGAACTTGTAAATAATTATTATTTTTATTACTGGAAATATATCCTAAAACCTCATATATGTTTGATACTTCAACTTTATCGCCTTTATTATTTGTAAGTTCAATACCCACGCGTGTAATTATATTTTCTATCATTTTCCAAAAAAATATAGGAGAACTTTTATCTGTAAAAAAACAATTTTCAAAATCCATAATGATACACGTATAATTATTGGTTTCTATTTCTATATTACGTCTATCAATTTTATAATGATTATGTGTTCGACTAGTACGTTTTATAAGTATATTATCTAAATGCGAGTCATTATGTATAAATCCTGTATTATAATACGCTACAACTAAAGAATATACAGTTTGTATCAATATACTACGTAAAATATGGAAATTAGAATTAGACCAAGCATGACTTTTGACTGACCCTTCATTAAAATACTTCATTATAAGAACTTCTTTTTTTGTATTTTTTTCTGGAGTTCCTTGACAAATTTTGTCGGAAGAATTATTATCATAACATTCAAATATACATATAAACTTTATAAATCCAGAACAATTTGTTTTATGTAAGTGCTCTGAAATAAAATATTCTTTTCTTATGGTAGTGTTCTCTCTAGCCATTTTGACTACTATATTCATTTTACCATCATTCTTTTCTAAATAAGCTAATAATACTCTGCTATCTTCATCTCTTTGTTTCTGTAATAATTTCACAATTTTTATTCTATTAGCAGTATCAATCGCATCACATTTTATACAGTATTTAGATGTTTCTGATGATATTGAACTACCCCTATTTTTATGTAATAAATAATTAGACATTATATAAAAATACAATATTATTTTCATATAATTTTTACTGTATTTGAATTGTAAACAGGTTTCATTCAATAAAAAAGCAAATGAGAACACATACACTATGTCCTCATTTACTTTTTTATTTTTTTGCTCTATACTAATAACATATATAATAATATTCCACTAGTTGTTATTGTTAACGCAGTCATAAATGTATGAATATTGCCGACATATTTTTTTATCATTACATTTTTGAATTCTTCGATAGAATTCTCTGGTAGACAATTAAATAAATAATCAGGTTCTTTATCCTCTATGTATTTATCTATTTCGTAATAGTGAGTATTGTAATAATCCGTGTTGATTCTACGAATTTTATGAATTGTATTTTTATAATTTGTATGTTTTATAGATGGTAATTCTAACTGATTATTACTAGTATCAAGGTCGCAGTAATACCCATATTCAAAATTATTATCTTGTTCAATATGAAATTTAACCATTTTGTTTGTTATTGTTGTTGTATTTAAATTATCTGTATATAATTTTTGAAAAAAGAATTCAATTTTATCACTTTATTTAGAATTGAAAATAATATAAACATAAATGGTTATATTTATAAGTGATAATACGCTAAATATGAGTAAAAAAGAAGACGTTGAACCAGTAGAAACCAATAAAATTATGAAAGAATATTTAGATTTAACAAAACAATATACGAAAATATATGGTGAAAAAACGATCGTATTATTACAGGTAGGTGCTTTCTTTGAATTGTATGGTTTACGGGATGATAAAGGAACGATTTTAGAAAGTCAAATAGAAGACATATGTATCATTTGTCAACTGAACTATGCTGATAAAAAACTCATGTATAATTCAAAACAAGTGATTATGGCTGGTTTCCGAGAATATATGTTGGATAAAAACATTCCCAAAATAATAGAGGCGGGTTATACTGCGGTTGTATATGTTCAAGAAAAAGATGGAAAAAATATTAAACGCGTTTTACATAGTGTATGTTCTCAATCTACTTATTTATCGTGTGAAACTGATAGTTCTCCTGTAATGACCAATAATATTATGTGTATATGGCTAGATACATTTAAACCAATGGATAGAAATGTATCTACTGTATCAAAAACAAGAGATACTATTGTATATGGCGTTTCTACGATTAATATTTTTACTGGGAAATCAAGTATGTTTGAATACCAAACGCCGTTTATTTTAAATCCAACAACTTTTGATGAATTGGAACGATATGTATCAGTGTTCTCTCCGAGTGAAATATTATTTGTATCTTCCTTAGAGAAAGAAATCAATCGAACGATTTTACAATATATTGGTGTAAAGTGCCCTAGTATTCATATCTATGATAGTAGAGATATTGAAAATAAAACCGTACTCGCTTGTTCAAAACAAGTATATGTTCAACATATGTTGTCTACCTTTTTCGGAGAAGAAGCGATGAATGTATGCAGAGAATTTCAAATGAATACGATGGCGACGCAAGCGTTTTGTTATTTATTAAATTATATTCAAGAACACGATAAAAATATTGTTCGTAAAATTTCCATTCCTGAATTCAATAATACATCTGATAGATTGTTATTAGCCAATCATACATTAAAACAATTAAATATCATTGATGATTCTAGTATAGATGGTAAAAAAACAGGTAATTTATCATCGGTATTGTCTTTATTGAATAAATGTTGTTCTCCCATTGGTAAACGAAATTTTAAAATGATGTTGCTGAATCCATCTACCAATGAAACATGGCTACAACAAGAGTATGATATGATTGAATATATGCTACAATCAGAGAATATATATTTTATTGATATGTTTCGCAAACAACTATCCCAAATACGAGATATCGAAAAAATTTGTCGGCAGTTGCTAGTATTAAAAGTATATCCATCATCCATATATCAATTGTATAAAACGATTGGCGTCATTCATAATTTGAATATTTGTTTGGCTGAAAATAAGAAAATAACGGATTATTTATGTAAAGATATAAGTAAAGAACAAATCAATTCATATCACTATATTAACGATTTATGTCTTCAAATCAATGAGTTTTTAGAAAATCATTTTGTATTGGAAGATTGTAAAAATATTCAATCGCTAACTTCTTTTGAAAATAATATTATTAAAAAAGGTATTTCACAACCGTTGGATGATTTAATCAAACATCATTATGAAAAAATTGCGATATTTGAATTTGTGAAAAAACAATTGAATGAATTTATGTATTCCAACGGACAAAATCGCGATATAGAATTTATAAAAACACACGAAACAGAAAAGTCGGGTTTATTTTTACAAATAACGAAAACACGCGCAAATATATTGAAAAATTATATCAAAGCGAAATTGGAAAAAGATGCGGACTATTCGTTTCACAATACGGAATTACAGTTTTCATTCTATCTAAAGGATATTAAATTTGGCGTAGCATCATCGGCAAATGAGGAAATACATATTCCCATCTTACAAAAAATATGTAAAGAATTGATAACGATTAAAGAACAAATCGATGTGGTAATCCGAGAAACGTATCTAGAAATATTAAAAAAGATTGAGGATAAATGGCTTCCTTCCTTAGAACAATTGGCGAATTATATTGCGAATGTGGATATTTTACAATGTAAAACCTATATCGCAAAAAATTATAAATATTGCAAGCCCGAAATTGTAAAGAGTGAAAAATCGTTCGTATCTGCGCAAGAATTACGACATTGTTTAATTGAACATATTCAACAAAATGAAATCTATGTAGCGAATGATATATGTTTGGGAAATGAAAAAAGCGGAATGTTATTGTATGGAACAAACGCCGTAGGAAAAACCAGTTTTATACGTGCATTAGGTATTTCAATTATTATGGCTCAGTCGGGTATGTATGTTCCTTGTACTCGTTTTCAATTTAAACCATATACCGCTATCTTTTCACGTATCTTGGGAAATGATAATATTTTTAAAGGGTTGTCTACCTTTGCGGTTGAAATGTCTGAATTACGAATCATATTAAAGATGGCGGATAAACGGAGTTTAATATTGGGCGATGAATTATGTTCAGGAACAGAAACCGAAAGTGCGTTAAGTATATTTGTTGCGGGTTTGATGGATTTACACGACAAAGACGCTTCTTTTATATTTGCGACACATTTTCACGAAATTATAAACTATGATGAAATAACGAACATGAACAAATTATCATTAAATCATATGTCTGTTATATATGACCGTGAAAAAGATGCGCTAGTATATGACCGTAAATTAAAAGATGGACCTGGAACGAAGACATATGGTCTAGAAGTATGTAAATCATTGTATTTAACGGATGAATTCTTAGATAAAGCATATTCTATACGAAATAAATATTTTCCTGAAACACGTGGTGAATTAAATTTTAAATCTTCTGCTTATAATGTGAATAAAATAAGAAGTATATGTGAAGTATGTAAAAATGAAATCGCAGAAGAAACTCATCACTTAGAAGAACAACACACTGCGGATACAGATGGGTTCATCGGACATTTTCATAAAAACCATAAAGCGAATTTAGTTTCTATATGTAAAAATTGTCATGATAAAATACACCATGATAATTCAGGTAAGAATACATTGAACGGTAAACAACGTAAAAAAACGACCAAAGGATATGATTTTATGTAATAGGTTCTCGTGGTCTATAATTACAATTACCATAACATTTGCCTTGATAATAATAGAAGTCCTTGTTTTTAACAAAAATATCACTATAATTGGCTCGAATGTAAGGACCTTGTTGATTTCCAGCGACGCATTTTTTTCCACCCAATAATACACAACACGAAGTCGATGCGCAATTATTTGGTCGTGTAAGTCGGCATTGGTCTTCTAATTTATCGGGAAAATCTTTGAAACTATCACAAAATCCATTTGCGATAATATTTTGGTCGCTTGGTTGTTTATTCGCAGATAAATCAATCATTGTGCGTGATAAATAAACACTATCTTCATATGATGGAACATATGATGATGGACCAAAACGATAACTACCTGGTTCATTATATAATGTACTACCTTGTATTTCAGGAAAAGGTAAAATAACCGTATTTCCACATATATCTTTTACAGTGATATTTTTGCTAGTCAACCCATAACCTTGCTCTTCATCAAGTATAGTTTGAATGTCATCGTGGTATTCGACATCATAATTATTCATATTAAATTTAGTAAGTTTGTTATATACGTCTTCAGTGGGAGCAGTATTTCCATATAAACTTTGATAATCAATAGCTTTTTGCGCTTTAGAATTATCATTTACACTGCCTGATCCAGCAAACCCAGAAGAAAAACCTTTTTCTGTTGCTGCTTGTTGTGCGGATTGAGCGTATATTTGTGCGTTTGTAGGAATAGCGTCCATTCCTTCGAATGTATTTTTGATAAACAATACATCAATTGCTAAAGTTAGAACAATTAATACGAACAATGATATTATAACAATTATATTTTTATTCATACGATTTATATATTAAAGAGAATAAAAAATTGAAAATAATATTATTTAACGAAGAATAAATATACAAATATATTATTATATATAATTAAAATGATCATCCCAGTCAAATGTTTTACTTGTGGAAATGTGTTAGCCGACAAATATAGATTTTATTTAGCAGAAGTTCGTAAGAAGAAATTAGCAAATGGTTTGAATGTAGACAAAGTAGTTTACTTGTCCATTGAAAAAAAGGATAAGACCCCCGAAGGAGAAGTATTAGATGAATTGGGATTACATAATGTATGTTGCCGAAGACATATGTTAACGCACGTAGATATTGAATAAAATATATTTTAATAATATATATGAAAAATCGTTCAAATAAACGAAGTAAAAAACAACGTAGTCATAAAAAATCAAAATCACGTAAAATGAAAGGAGGATACGGTGCTTCTCATTTTGACCAATTATCCACTTCACATTATTATCCCTTGAACAATCACAATAACGACCCATCTGCCCCTAGTGCGGTTTCTAGCGACCGTTTTTTTCCGAAATTAACTGGTGGTAAAAGTCGCCGTTCTAAAAAAATGAAGGGAGGAGTCGCAGGGTTAATGTTAGGTAGTTCCGCGAATACAAATCTGTTTAGTAATTTTGGAACTATAGGAGGTGCGTTGAGTCAATTCAATACGTTTAGTGGAGTTCAAAATGTAAATAGTGATATTACTACACAAAAAAGTGATTATGGCGCAACCGCAATTGTATAAAATATTATTCATTGAAATAATAAATTTTTCTATTGTTATTACATAATGGCCATCGTAGGTTTACAACAATTATGTTTACCAGCAAAGGTATATTTAGTGATATCGACAATTGCTATATTGGTTATGGGAATTCATAATTATGGAAATATTAATACATATTGTTTAGGAAGTTATACATGTGATGTATCGAGCACAGTTTTAGTTTTTGTAATTAAAGTTCTTTATATTTTATTTTGGACATGGTTATTAAATTTAATGTGTAGGTCAGGCGCCTCATCCATCGCATGGTTCTTAGTATTATTACCATTTATTTTATTTTTCGTCTTGTTGGCTGTAATGTTGGTTTCTAAAGCAAAATTAGTAATATAATATTCATAAAATTATAATATGTAATTACATATTATAATGGTTCATACGAGTAAAGAAAAAACACATAAAAATATTACGAGGAAGAAAACAGAAATAAAAAAAATAATTAATGGAAGAATCATCAAAGAAGAGGAAGGATGGATAATTACACAAATTTACGGAGAACCTTATGAAATGGGGTTTGCTCATGGTTATTTATTGCGGAATGAAATAAAAAAAATAGAGAAAATTTTAGAATTTCTAGTCAAAAAGGATTTACATATTTCTTTGAATAAATATCTTCATAAAACAAAACAATTAATTACACCTAAGATAAAAAAATATTTTCCTGAATACTATTTAGAATTAAAAGGTATCGCAGAAGGAGCCAAATATGGAAGTGTAGATATTTCTTTAGAACTAGTAATCGGTTGGAATTCATTATTGACTATGTATGATGTTTTAAAAAAAAAGAAGCCAGAGAGATGTAGTGCGTTTATTGCGTGTGGAAATTCAACTGAAAAAGGAGACATTGTAATGGGTCATAATACACATAGCGATTTTGCTACAGGCCAAATGTTCAATATTATATTATATATGACCCCTTGTAATGGAAATAGTATTGTTATGCAAACCGCGCCTGGATACATAGCGAGTGGAACAGATTGGTTTTTATGTAGTAGTGGTATCATTGGTTGCGAAACAACTATAGGAAAAACAAATTTTGTAGCAAAATTAGGAACACCCTATTTTTGTAGAATTCGCAAAGCAATGCAATATGGAAAAACATTAGATGATTATGTTAAAATAATGTGTGAACAAAACGCGGGAGATTATTCGTGTTCTTGGTTATTAGGAAATATAAAAGAGAATGAAATTATGTTATTTGAACTAGGATTACATATAAAAAACATTCAGAGAACCCATAATGGCGTATATTATGGAATGAACTCGGCCATGAGTGAAGAATTACGATCACAAGAAACAAATGACCAAGATTTTCATGATATAAAAACATCATCTGGTTCTCGTAATAAACGATTAAACGATTTATTAAATGAAAAATATAAAGGAAAAATAAATTTAGAAAATGCTAGAAAAATATTAGCCGACCATTATGATGAATTTTTAAAAAAAAATATTTTGAATTCGAAAGGAATATGTAAACATGTAGAATTAGAAACGGAAAAAACAACGCGACCTCCTCATTATCCATTTGGTTGCACCGATAGTAAAGTTGTAAATTCTGAATTAGCCGCAAAATTAATATTCTGGGGTAAATTTGGTTGTGGTTGTGGAGAACCCTTTATTGTAAAAGATTATCTAAAAAAACATCAGGAATATAAGGATTGGGGAAAAGTATTACTTGACCGTCCAAATAATAAATGGTTGAAAATAGATTATGATTATTTAGAAAAATAATATAAAAATGAATAGTATAATAAGAATATAATGAAAATTATTGATTGTTTTATTTTTGCGAACGAAGTCGAACTATTAAAATACAGATTGGCTATATTGTATAATGTGATAGATAAATTTGTAATTGTAGAAGCAAAGCATACTTTCTCAGGTATTGAAAAAGAATTGAGCTATAATAAAAATAAGAAATTATTTCAAAAATATGAAGATAAAATAATACATATTATTGTTGATTTACCATATAAACAACCTACCATTGATTATACTACTGACCAACAATGGCAAAATGAATATACTCAACGAAACGCAATATTACAAGGATTAGCGCAAATTGAATTACAAGCAGAAGATATTATTATTATTTCCGACGCAGATGAAATTCCTGACCCTGATAACTTAATGAAAGTGAAATCTTTTTCTCCTTCGTTTAAAGCACTTAGATTAGAACAAGATTATTATTACTACAATTTATCCAGTAAATTTGTAGACCCTTGGTATTACTCGATTATGATTAAATATGGTTATTTAATGGAAACTGGATTAACTCCACAAGAATGCAGACATGCACCAAAATTCGGCATTTTTAATAAAGGTGGTTGGCATTTAAGTTATTTTGGTGATGTTTCTTTTATTCAAAAGAAAATTAGAAGTTTTTCACATCAACAATATAATAAAGAAGAATATACTAGTGATGAAAATATTAAAAATTGTATCAAAAATTCAACCGATTTATTTCATAGAGATAAAAAATATCATTCTATGATAAAAATACCTATTGCTGAAAATAATTATTTACCACCTAACAGTGCTACATTATTGAAACAGTTTTGTAAATAAATCATTATTATAAAATAAATTAAATAATATACGTGTATATAAATTATACATGCATATTTCTTACCAATTCAAGTTATTATATGTTCAATTCCTTCCTTTTATTTTACCAACCACTACAATGATTGGTTTGTATTCGGGAGCACTAGAAATTGACCATATGGAAAAATATAGAATACCTATAAAAGATAATAAATTTTTAAAAACCATTTTTGGTAATTATGCGTTTGGATTTATATCAGGGTTAACATACCCAGTTAGTTTTCCATTGATTGCTACACATTATATGTATTCTACGTATCATAAAAAATGTACTTAACATAATTTTTGTAAACTTTCCATAAAATTTTCTTTTATTTCCCAACCCAAATCCCTTAACTTTTGATTACTAATATAATATCGTTTATCATTAAATGGTCGGTCTTCCACATATTCTATCCATTCATCATAATTATCCGTATTTTTTATCATTTTTATCAATATTTTCGCTATTTCGATCACCGAATATTCCATTCCATCATCACAACCGATATTATATATTTCACCGATTACCCCTTTATCTAAAATGGTTTCAAAAGCAGTTGCGGTATCATTCGCATGTAAAAATGCGCGGACATTACTACCATCTCCTTGTATCGTTACTTTTTTGTTCTCTTTTAATAATTTTATAAATCTAGGTATTAGTTTTTCTGGATATTGATTTGGGCCGTATACATTATTACCTCGTGTAATGATGATGGGTAATTTAAAGGAATGATTATAGGATTGCGCTAATAATTCAGCTCCTGCCTTGGTAGCCGCATATGGATTGGTTGGACATAATATAGAATGTTCCGTTTTATGATTTTCTTCAATGGTATTCATTGACTCCCCATATACTTCATCGGTGGATACGTGTATGATTTTTTGTATTTTCCCGTATTTTTTACACGCTTCTAATAATGTATGTGTTCCCAAAATATTATCATAGGTAAATTGTATGGAATCGTCGAAGGAATTTTGAACATGCGATTGTGCCGCAAAATGTATAACGTGCGTAATTTCATATTCTTTCAATATTTTTTCAATGAATTCGTAATTACATATGTTTCCTTTTTTGAAAATATAGTTTGAATTATTTCTGATATTTTCATCAATGTTCTCTTCATTCGCACAATAATACATCGCATCAATGTTGATTAATTTGTTTATTTTATCTTTGGGGAAATAATTGTTTATAAAATTACTACCAATGAAGCCGCAACCGCCAGTTATTAATAAATTGGGTTTGGTAGGTAGACTTCTTTTATATCCAATTAACATTTCACGAACCGAATCTTTAATATGTAAAATGTTAGGATACAAAGTTTCTAAGAATGTAGTATCTAAATAATTGTTTGAACGGTCTGCCGCTAATATTTGGCGTTGTTCTTCTTGTGAAAAGTTCAACCAAGTGAATGCGGGGTCGACTATTTCTTTATACATTTCCAATATTTCATTATGACTAATGAGACCCGGATTTGTAAAATTGATAGTTCCCGTTGTTTGCTTTTTCATCATATCAACGACCAATGGTAATAATTCAGGTAAAACAGTCATCGAATTCGGTATTGAACATATCTTTTCATATTTTGTTATTTTGGTAATAAAATTGCGTGGATTTTTTTCATCGGTAATCGGCATTCTAATTCTTAAATTTAATACGTTGTTTGAATATAATTTCATAAGACGGTCGGTAAATCCTTTTACAATAGAATAAGAAGAACCAAAAAAATTAGGAAGAGAACTTGGAGTAAATCCATTGATTTCTTTTCCAAATGGATGTTCTTCATCATATTTAAATATACATCCAGTGCCTAAATATGTATAATGAATATTATATTCACGGCATATATCAGCGAGTATTAAAGGTGAATATAAATTATCACGAATATTTTCTACTAATTTACCTTCTTCTTCTAAATAATCAATGGTAGAGAATGTTTTATCGCCTATTTTCCCGTGCGTTCTACCAATAAATGATACAATGTGGGTTGGATTGTTCGTTTTAATTTCATTTATGAGTTCCTTGTTATTATCTACTCTACTTTTTCCGATAAAATATTGAATTTCTTCTCTTTCTAATATTTTAATAAATTGAGTACCTATCCAACCATTTCCTCCATACACTAAAACAATCATTTATTATACGTATATTTATTTTTTAATTATTTTTTACGAAACAATTTATAATTTATTTGTGGATATATTATAAATGTATGAAGAATTACTAAAAAAAATACCAGACGAAATTATTATTAATCATATTATTCCATATACTTATCAAACACAACCATTGCGTTTATTACATGATATTCGAAGTTATACCCGTGAATTTAAATTTGTGGAAGATATATATTATACTGAATATAATCCCTCTGTTCTATTGTGTGATTTAATACGGTTTTGTAATAATGGTAAAGTCGCTCCAATATATGGGGTTGAATACACATATGAATTATTTTTGCGTAGAAATTATACCTTATCTATGAAATCTAAAATAGATATTATAGAATATGTATTTCAGAATATTCATAACAAATTGACGTATAAAACAGAGAACAAAATAAAATTTATTTGGGGTTTATTGACTTCACAAGAAAGATTGGATTTTATTGACGAATATATTTTGTTCTAAGAAAATTGAATTAAATAATAAAATATATAAAATAATCAACCTATAATTTATATCGATGGAACCCAAAATTTCTAATATC
>Ga0214923_10003168_pt1 | contig 20903 bp, 24 predicted proteins | sample LL1510_MetaG_FD_177993 | JGI IMG/M metagenome (GOLD analysis project Ga0214923, IMG submission 177993) | Freshwater microbial communities from Lake Lanier, Atlanta, Georgia, United States - LL-1510 | ecosystem: Environmental > Aquatic > Freshwater > Lake | place: USA: Georgia | collected...
ATTTGAACTTGTGGCTGAAAGAAAAACAAAGCCACAGCAAGCAAAGCAATGGTGCCTATTTTTAAAAAAGAAGAAAGATAATCTCGAGGGGTAAGCAACAACCAAACAGGCAAAACCGCTGCCAAAAAACCATAAATTATCACTGCAAAAGCTAAAATTTTAGCATCTTGGTTAAAAATATTTGCCAAAACTGGGTTATAATGAGCAATTTTACCGCCATAAACAGCCAGCAAAAATAAAGCAAAGCCCACCAAACTCGCCTCTAAAACACCAGTTGGTCGAATATAATAAAGATAAAGCCCCACTAACATTGCAATAGGAATAGTCATAAGCACTGTAAAAGCTCCCCAAGGGCTGTGAGCCAAGGCCTTTACCACAATTAGCCCCAACACAGAAATGAGAATCAAAATAATTGCCAAAGTGCCAAATAAAGCCACAATTCCTGCTGTTTTGCTGATTTCTTCTTCAATCATTTTGCCTAAAGATTTGGCATTTCTTCGAACCGAAGCAAATAAAATTATCATATCTTGCACTGCTCCTGCCAAAATAGAACCAGCAATAATCCATATTGTGCTTGGTAAATAGCCAAATTGAGCAGCCAAAGTTGGGCCAATAAGTGGACCAGGCCCTGCGATAGCCGCAAAATGATGACCAAAAACTATCCAGCGATTAGTTGGCACAAAATTTGAGCCATCGGCAAGTTTATGAGCAGGAGTGGGGTGTTGATTATTTAAACACAAAACTTTACTAGCAATAAAAGCCGAATAAAAACGATAAGCAATCAATTGACACCCAAAGCAAGCCAGCAAAAACCACAGCGAAGAGATAGTTTCGCCTCGATGTAAAGCAATAAAAGCAAAAGCAGAAGCACCAATTGCACCAACTGCTAGCCAAAAAATAAATTTTAGCATATTTTGAATAGTAGCCATATATTTATAAAAATTTAGTTAAAAAACAGCAAAGAAGAAAATTAGGAGAGTATTTGATAAAAAACTGATTAAAATTTTAAAACACAATTTTTACAGCACAATATAATTTTAAAAAATAATTTAAACTGCTCTTGAAAATTAAATCAAAACACTCTAGAATATTGTTAATTTTAATTTAATTTTATGAGCATTACATCACAACAAAATCAAGCATCTAGTTGGTTTTTAGAGCTACGCAATAAAATATGTGCCGAATTTGAGCTAATAGAGCAAGAGTTTTCTGGCAACAATGATACTAAATTTCAAAGAAAAACTTGGCAAAGATTCGACGAAACCACCCAGCAAAACGGTGGCTATGGCGAAATGTCGGTTATGAAAGGCAAAGTTTTTGAAAAAGTTGGGGTTAATTTTTCAGAAGTTTTTGGCAAGTTTAGCGATAAATTTAAGCACGAAATCCCTGGTGCCGAAATCGATCCTAGCTTTTGGGCTTCAGGCATTTCTTTGGTTGCCCATATGTCTTCGCCTTTGGTACCTGCGGTACATCTAAACACTCGTTTTATCTGCACTACTAAAAGCTGGTTTGGAGGCGGTGCCGATTTAAACCCTGCCCTACCTAACGAGCAAGATACTTTTGATTTTCACCAAGCACTGCAACAAGCCTGCAATAAAACCGATGTTAATTATTATGCTAAATTCAAAAAATGGTGTGACGAATACTTTTTTATCAAGCATCGCAATGTAGCAAGAGGAGTTGGAGGCATATTTTACGACTACCTAAACACCAATAATTTTGAAGATGATTTCACTTTCACCAAAAATGTTGGTCTGGCTTTTTTAGATATTTTTCCTAAAATAGTCCGAAAAAATATGCATCTTGCCTACAACGAAACTCAAAAACAACAACAATTAAATTATCGAGGGCTTTATGCCGAATTTAACCTAATTTACGATCGTGGCACCCGTTTTGGGCTTTTAACCAATGGCAATCCCGAGGCAATTTTAATGTCTTTGCCACCTGTGGCTACTTGGCAATAATCAATAAAAAACTATGCAAAAAACACATCAAATTTACGAAGGCAAGGCAAAAATCATTTATGCCACCGAAAATCCACAATTATTAATACAATATTTTAAAGATTCCGCCACCGCTTTTAACGGAGTAAAAAAGGCCGAAATTGTTGGCAAAGGCGAATTAAACAACACTATTTCTGCCTACATTATGGAGGAGCTATCCAAAAACAACATCGCTACTCATTTTGTGGAAAAACTAAACAATAAAGAGCAATTAATTAAAAAAGTAAGCATCATTCCGCTAGAAGTCATTATAAGAAACACCGTTGCTGGCTCTTTGGCAAAAAAACTAAACCTTGCCGAAGGGGTTGATTTGCCTCAACCAATTTTTGAAATTTGCTATAAAAACGATGCTTTAGGCGACCCTCTCATTAACGAAGATCAGGCCGTTTACGCCCTAAAACTCACTACCCAAGAGCATTTAGCCACCATTAAAGCAACTTCACTAAAAATTAACAGCATTTTGCAAAAACTTTTTGCCAAAATCAATATTAAGTTAGTTGATTTTAAAATCGAGTTTGGCTACGATTTAAATCAAAATATTTTATTGGCCGACGAAATCAGCCCCGATAGTTGCCGTTTGTGGGATTTAACCACTTCACAAAAACTCGACAAAGATATTTTTCGGCAAGATTTGGGCAGTTTAGTTGATGGCTACCAAGAAATTATCAATCGTTTTTTTAAAAAATATGACTAAAATCAGAATTAACATTGCCTTAAAAAAAGGAGTTCTCGATACCCAAGGCAAAGCAATCAAAAATGTTTTAAATAAAAATCTCGGCTACTCACAAATTAGCAATGTAAGGCAGGGCAAATTTGTTGAACTCGAACTGCCCGAAACCGATGAACAACAAATCAAACAAATTGTTCAAGAAATTTGCGATAAATTGCTTGTCAATACCGTAATAGAAACCTACACCTACCAAATTATCAGTTAAGCTATGAAATCAGCAGTAATCACCTTTCCTGGCTCAAATTGTAATCAAGATGCCTCTTTGGCTTTAAAAAAAGTTGGCTTTACAGTGCACGAAATTTGGCACACCGAAACTTCTATTAGCAACGATATTGAGCTTATCATTATTCCAGGGGGCTTTTCGTATGGCGACTACCTTAGAAGCGGAGCGATGGCAAGCATTTCACCCATTATGCAAGAGGTTAAAAGATTAGCCGAAAGAGGTAATAAAGTTTTAGGCATTTGCAACGGCTTTCAAATTTTAACAGAAAGCAAGCTACTAGATGGCTGTTTAATTAGAAACACCTCTGGTAAATTTGTTTGCCAATCAACATTACTTAGGGTCGAAAATACTTCATCTCCTTTTACTTGCAATTACAAAAAACAACAAATCATCAACATACCAATTGCCCATGCCGATGGCAATTTTTTTGCCAGCAACGATACTATAAAAAATCTTGAAGATCAAAACCTAGTGGCTTTTCGTTATGTAGATGATGTAGGAAATGTAAGCAACCAAGCCAATCCTAATGGCTCTATGCTAAATATTGCTGGTATTTTTAACAAGCAAAAAAATGTGCTTGGTTTGATGCCTCACCCCGAAAGAGCTATTGATAGTTACACTGGTTCTATTGATGGCTTGGCAATGTTTGAAGGGCTTTTAAAAGGTTTTTAAAGAGCTTTACCATGACTAAAAAACTCAACATTGCTATTTTAATTTCTGGCACAGGTAGTAATATGCAGGCCCTAGTAAAAGCCTGCAAGTTGCCAGATTTTCCAGCAAATGTGGTGGTGGTTATTGCCAATAAATCAACAGCAACAGGGCTTACTTGGGCAAAAGAGCAAGGTTTAAATACTGTTCTTATCGATTCTACTAAATTTGCTTTGCAAAAAAACTCTCGGCTAGCTTTTGAGCAAGAACTTCAAAATGTTTTGCAAAATTTTAAGGTTGAGTTAATTTGTTTAGCTGGTTTTATGAGGCTACTCACCGGCTGGTTTATAGAGCAGTGGCCGCAAAAAATCATCAATATTCATCCTTCGTTACTACCAAATTTTAAAGGAGCTAATGCGGTTTTTGATGCCTTGCAAGCCAAAGCCTCACAAACTGGTTGCACCACTCATTTTGTGGTTGAAGAAATGGATGCTGGGCCAATAATTTTACAACAATCGGTGCCAATTGATAAAAACGATAACCTAGAATCTTTAAAAGCCAAAATTTTACAACAAGAACACCAAATATATCCAGAAACTCTAAAAATTGTTTGCAATCAAATTTTAGCCAACATAAAATAAAATAAAACTATACATTTTGCTTATGATAAAACCACTACCTCTTATCACTTATCCAAACCCAATATTAAAGCAAAAATCACAACCTGTAGCTAAAATCGATGCCGAAATAAAAACTCTAGTCGAGCAAATGTTTAGCACTATGTATCATGAAGGCGGTATCGGCTTAGCCGCTGTACAAGTTGGAGTTTTAAAAAGAATTATCGTTTGTGATTTAACTTACGAAATTAAAAATCACCATCACCACCATCATCATCACGAAAATTGCCATCACGATCTCGAAATTACTAAACAAACCCAACAATGTTTTATCAATCCAGTAATTATCCAATCTTCTAGCGAAACTTCTGTGTGTAAAGAAGGTTGTTTATCTTTTCCAGAAATTAGAGCAGATGTTACTAGGCCAAAAACAGTGGTTGTTTCTTATTTAAACCTAGATGGCGAACAACAACAAATCGAACTTACCGATTTAGCATCTACCTGTATTCAACACGAAATAGATCATCTTAATGGTATTGTTTTTGTTGATTATTTATCTAAACTAAAAAGAGATATTCTTCTTAAAAAAATTCTTAAAAATGGCAAATTTTAGTTATAAAGCTATCGACCCCGATGGCAAATACATTAAAGGCAAAATCTCGGCAGAAAATCCTTCCGATCTGATGTCTTTGTTAAAAAACTCTTCTTTGGAGCTTATCTCTTACAAAGAAGAAAAAACTAAATCTGCTTTTTCTTTCAGAAGAAACATAACCACCCAAGAGCTTATCAGTATTTTTATTCACCTCGAACAACTCGATAGAGCTGGTGTTTCTATTATAGATGCCATTCAAGATCTTCGCGATACCACCGATTCTAATGCTATCAGAAGCGTGATGCAAGAAATATACGAATCGATTAAAAACGGCAATATGTTTTCAGAATCTATCGCCAAAAGACCAGATATTTTCAAACCAACTTATGTAGGGCTTATTGCCATGGGCGAAAAAACTGGCACCTTATCAAATGCCTTTATTAGCATTGTTGAAGATATCAAATGGAATATTGAAATAAGAAGAAAAACTCGAAAAGCTTTGGTCGGGCCATTATTTGGCTTGCTTTTAATGTTTGCAGTTATGGGCATCATGACTTCTGTTGTTGTACCAAAAGTAACAGGTTTTTTATCGGCACAAAACATTGAACTACCCTTTATGACGGTTTCTTTGATTGCCTTTTCTAACTTTGCTCAAAAATATTGGCTTTTAATTTTAATGGTGCCAATAATGTTTATTACCATTGTCAAAATTCTTGCCAAAAACAAAAATCTAGCAGTAAGAATCGATTTTTTAAAACTAAGAATACCTATTTTTGGCAACATCATCACAAAAATCGAATCGGCTAAATTTTGTCAATTTTTCTCCATCACTTTTAAAAGTGGCTTAGGAGTTTTAGAATGCCTCGAATCTTCTAGTATCGCTCTGCAAAATAAGGCTATCAAAGAAGCAATTTTATATGTTAAACAACAAGTTTCTGAAGGACAATCTTTATCTTATGCCATTTCTACCACCGAGTTCTTTCCGAGTTTAGTGGTGCGAATGTTTAAAATTGGCGAAGATAGTGGCAATATGGAGAACTCTCTTAAAAATATTAAATATTTTTACGACAAAGAAATAAACGACTCTATCGATAGAATTGTTGGCATGATTCAACCCACTATCACCATTGTTATGGGCGGTATGATAGCCTGGATTTCTATTGCAGTATTTGGCCCAATTTACAGCACCTTCTCTTCTTTAAAATAATGCTTAACACTAAACCTTACCTTATTTTAGGCATTGGCACCGATGTTGGTAAAACTTTTTTTACTACTAATTATTGTCATAATTTTACCAATAGCTTTGCTATAAAACCTGTGGCAACTGGTTTTGTTTGCAATGAGAATTACATCGATCTTAACTCTGATGTCGCTTTGCTATTAGAAGCTCAAAAACAAGACATAACCTTACAAAATATTAATAATATTTGCCTTTATCATCATCCTATACCAATTTCGCCTCATTGGGTTTTAGATATTAATTTTGCTGATTTATTAAATTTCTGCCAACAAAAAATACAACAATATAAAAATAAAACCTTGCTTATCGAAACCGCTGGCGGAGTTTTTAGCCCCATCAATAATCACAAACATTTTTTACACTTAGCAGAATCGTTGCAAATAGAGTGTTTGCTGGTTGCCAATAATTATCTCGGAGCAATTAATCACACTCTTGCCAGCATAGAAGCCATTAAAAATCGCAAGCTTAATTTACAAAAAATTATTATTAATAATCATCAAGACAATAACCAAGCCACCACTTTGCAATTTATCACCACTTTGCAAAATTTTTGCCATAGCAATAATTGGCAATTCGATTTCATTGAGATGAAAAATATTACAAAAAAACTTGATTTATAAATATTTTGTTTTTTAATTCTAAATCATCAAAATATTAAAATTTAATTTTCTCAAAAAAATGGTCAACATCTACGAAAAAGATATCATTTCTAACCTAGCCTTACAACATGCAAGCAAACAAGAATGGGCAAAAAAAGCTGAAATTCTCTGCGAAGCATTGCCTTATTTAAGAAAATTTTCTGGCGAAACTTTTGTTATTAAGTTTGGTGGTTCTGCCATGGGAAAAGATAATAACCTAAAAAATTTTGCTAAAAATGTTGTTCTCTTAAAACAAATTGGCATAAATCCAATTGTAGTGCATGGCGGCGGCCCACAAATTGGGCAGATGCTTGAAAAATTAAATATGAAATCAACTTTTATCGATGGTCTAAGAGTTACCGATGCCGATACCGTTGATGTAGTTGAAATGGTTTTAGCTGGTTCAATAAACAAAGCCATTGTTTCTGAAATTAATCAAGCATCTGGCAAGGCAATTGGCATTTGCGGTAAAGATTGTAATTTTATTAGAGCAAAAAAAGCCACTAAAACAAAAAAAGATCCCCACTCTAATATCGAAAAAATTTTAAATTTGGGCTATGTAGGAGAGCCTTATTTTGTTGACCCAGCTATGCTTTCTTTATTTGAAGAATCTGATATCATTCCTGTAATTGCTCCAATTGGAGTTGGTGATAATGGCGAAACTTTTAATATCAATGCCGATACTGCCGCTGGAGCAATTGCTTCGGCACTACATGCCTCAAAACTGATTATACTTTCAGATGTTGATGGTGTATTATTGCCAAATGGCGAATTAGTAAGCCACTTAAATATTGCCACTGCCAAACAAATGATAAAAGATGGTGTTATTACTGGTGGTATGATTCCTAAAATCGAAACTTGTATTAATGCTATCGAAAAAAATGTTTCTTATGCCCATATTTTAAATGGCTCAATCGACAACATTTTACTTATGGAAATATTCACCGAAAGCGGTGTTGGCACTATGTTAATTTAAAAAACATCAAATTGTTAAATTGTCTTTTTTTCTTCTACATACAGGTATCAATCTTGCCTTAGGCAAAGTATCTCTACTTACCTTGCAACCAACCTTATTGCAAGATTTAGCCATTCATGGCTTTGAGCATGTGATACGCCGATTATTAAAAGGCACCAAACGAAAAAGGGGGCTTTCTCGAGCTCAACAAAGAAAGTTAGTTAATCGCAAAAGAAGATGGTTTGTTGATAACATTATAATGCATCATCGTCGATTACAAGAAATTAATCGACAAAAAATTGTTAGCTCTGCTCGAGAAAGAGCTCTGGCAAGAAAAAAAAATTTACTTAATAATTCTTTGCAACGAATTAAACCAAAATCTAAACCAGAAATCAACAGAACTTGGCAAAATGGTTTAAGTATGCGAGACAGAGGGGCAAAAATCAAAGGAACTGTCGATGCTCGAAAAATAAGGGCTCGAAGCAGATGGCTCACTGCTATAAACACAAAACAAAAAACATGACAAAAAAAATTTTACTCATTATTACTGGTGGCATTTCTTGTTATAAAAGCCTCGAACTAATTCGTTTATTGCAAAAACAAAATTATTTAGTCGAAGCTATTTTAACCGATTCCGCCACTCAATTCATCACTCCTCTTTTAGTAAAAAGCATTACCAATCAAGCAGTTTATACTCAGCTTTTTAGCGATAACGGTATGGAGCACATCAAACTCACCAGAGAAACAAATTTAGTAGTAATCGCTCCTGCTACTGCCGATTTTTTAGCCAAAATGGCCAATGGTTTTGCCAACGATTTAGCATCAACAACTATACTTGCCAGTAAAACCCCTGCAATTATCGCTCCTGCTATGAATACCGCTATGTGGAACAACCCAGCCACTCAAAAAAATTTAGCTTTTTTACAACAAAATAACCTACTACATTTTTTACCACCCAAAGATGGCTTACTTGCTTGCCAAGAACAGGGAATAGGCAAAATGTGGGAGCCTAGCGAAATTTATCAAGCAATCACTAATTTTTTTGATATTGATTCATTAACGCCAAAAAATCTTTATCAAAAAGCCTTGCTTGGCAAAAAAATCATCATCACCGCTGGCTCTACTTACTCGAAAATTGATGCAGTAAGGTTTATTGGCAACAAATCTTCGGGCAAACAAGCTGTTGCAATCGCTAATATTTTGCATTTTTTAGGAGCAGAAATTTTATTTATTTATGGCAATACAAACCAAGAAATACCTTGTTATTTTTCGGCAATAAACATAGAAAGCACCCAAGAAATGCTTGATGCAGTTAAACAAAACCTAGATAACACCGCTGTTTTTATTGGCTGTGCGGCAGTTGCCGATTTTAAAGTAAAAAACCCTGCTACACATAAAATTAAAAAACAACACCAACCTAACCTCACTTTGCATCTAGAAGAAAATCCAGATATTTTGCAAACAGTAGGCTTCGCTCAAAATCGCCCAAAAATGGTTATTGGCTTTGCCGCCGAAAGTAAAAACCTACTTGATTTCGGCAAACAAAAATTAATTAACAAAAACTGTGATTTAATTATTGCAAATAATATTGAAAATGGTAGTATTTTTGGTTCTAACAACACCGATGCTTGTTTCGTTGAAAAAAATAAGCATACAAATCTAGGTAAAATCAGCAAGCAACAGCTTGCTTTTTATTTAGCTCAAAAAATATTGTCTCATTTTGAAACATTATAAAAAGCTATGAAAATTAAATCTTTCACCATCAACACAGCCAACAACTCTGGTGTTCCACTACATATTGGCGAGCCTCATAAAGATGCCTCACCGCTCGAATTTCAAACCAAATATTTGGCAAAAAATTATGGCTTAAATTTACCTCCCGAAATTTTTGAAAGTTTTAATAGTTTTAACGAGGTTGCCAAAGCTTTAAAAATTCCACTACCAGTTTTAATTGATTATGCTTTAAATCAAATAACTCAAGGCAACAATCTTAAAAAAATGGCTAAAAATCAACAAGAAATAGCTAAAAATATTCGAAAACAACCTGTTAAAATCAATACAAATGAAAAATAATCATATCGCCGTTTTAATGGGCGGTTTTAACTCAGAGCGAGAAATTTCTCTAAAAACTGGGCAAGCAGTTTTTACCGCCCTACAAGAATTAGGCTACACCAATATTACTAAAATCGATTTTTCGCATAATATTATCAACGATTTACTCACCGCTAAGCCAGATATCGTTTTTAATGCTCTGCACGGCTATGGCGGTGAAGATGGTAGACTACAAGCAATGCTCGATATTATGCAAATTCGCTACACTCACTCTGGCTTACTTGCTTCTGCATTATGTATGAACAAAAGCATTACTCACCAAATTTGCCAAAGCAACAACATCAAAACCGCTCGGCATCAGCTACTACACCAAGGGCAAGATGCTTTAAATCAACAAAAATTAGCTAATTTTGCTTCTGGATTTGTTTTAAAACCAATAAGCGAGGGCTCTAGTGTTGGAGTTGAAGTAATCAAGCACCCCGATAATTATAATTTTGCTAACTATCAATGGCAACACGGTAAAACTATTTTAGTTGAGCAATATTTAGCAGGGCAAGAGCTCGATGTAGCAGTTATTAACGGCAAAGCCTTAGGAGTTTTAGAGGTAAAGCCAAGTGGCGATTTTTACGATTACAAATGCAAATACACCCCTGGCCTCACCCAATATTTAATGCCTGCCCCAATCAGCGAAAATCAATACCAAGAGGCCTTACTGTTAGCCGAAAAATCTGCTAAAGTTTTTGATTGCCAAAAAATTTGTCGTGTTGAATTTATTTTAAACAACAACAAAAACGGCGACAATCAACTTTATTTACTCGAAATAAACACTCATCCAGGCTTTACACCAACTTCTATTGTGCCAAAAATCGCTAAATATGTAGGAATTTCTTTTAACGAAATTGTGCAAATGCTGATTTATTCTGCTTCACATGAATAATAAACAGCGAAGAATTATTATCAAAATAAAAAAAACCTTCACAACATCGGTTATCTTGTTTTTTTTGTTAATATTTTTTGTAATTATAGGTTTAGCCATTCATAAACCCGATTTTTTAACTAAAATAACTGCCAATACTTTAAAATCACCACTTTTTTTTCAGCCACTTAAAATTGTTATTACTGGCAATAGCAAAATTAGCAATCAAGAAATATCAAGCATCACTCAAAATTATCTAAACCAAAATTATCCTACCAACACACATATTTCTGGCATTTCTTTGCTTAATTTACAAAATGAATTACATAATAATTTGCCTTGGCTAAAAACCGTTATTCTCAAAAGAAACTTACTAAACCAGCTTTATATTAATATAGTCGAATATCACCCAATCGCCTTATGGTTTGATGGAGCAGAAAAATTCTTGGTTGATAAAGACGGTAATATCATTATTTCGCTTAATAAAATTACTGATTCTGAAAAAGTAAATTACGAAAATATGCTGGTTTTTTCTGGCTTAGGAGCCAATAAAAATATCAAATCTTTTTTTAATATTATTTCTATTAATCAAAATATTAGTAGCCTAATTTACTCTGCTCATTGGGTTGGCGAACGAAGATGGGACATTCGCTTACTCGATGGCACTTTAATTAAAATGCCAGAAAACAATATTTACAATGCTTGGCAGAATCTGGCTAAAATATATAACAGCAACCCCGAAGCAAAAAACTTAAAAACCATAGATCTAAGAATTGAAAATAAAATATACCTCGAATATCAAAACAAAAAAACCGAAACACAAAAAATTTAAAATTTTTATCATGCAAGCCAGTCAAAAATTACAAGAGATTATTTTTAACTTTTTATTGCCATTTTTACTGCTTTTTAGCTGTTATTTATTGCTTTCTGCCTTTTGGCAGAAAAACTTTTTTATTGGGGTTTTAGCAATTTGGCTCTTGATTTGTTTTCTGTTTTTATTTAATATTAACAATGAAAATATTTTTTTATTTGAAATAGTATTTTTTTCTTTTGTGTTATCTAGCCTAATTTATATTGGCTGTTTTTGTTTTGTTATTTTTAATCTATGACCAAAATTTTAGTTATCGGAGCTGGTGGAGTTGGTTGTTTTTATGCTTCTAAACTTTGGCAAGCGGGAGCCGAAATATGCTTATTAGCTCGAAATAATGCCGAAGAAGTGCAAAAAAACGGCATCGAAATTTTAAGCATTAACGGTAATTTTACTTTTCATCCGCAGTTAGTAATTAGCGATTTGTCGCAATATAAACAACAACCCGATTACATTTTAATTGCTACCAAAGTTTTACCAAACATCAATTTACCTCAAATTATTGCACCAGTTATTGCTAAAAACACCAAAATTGTTCTTATACAAAATGGGCTAAACATCGAAAAACCTTTGGCCGAAAATTTTTCACAACAAATTATTAGTGTGATTGCTTTTGTGTGTGTGGCAAAAATTAGCAACACTAAAATTCATCACCAAGATAACGGCCATTTAATTATGGGCACTTATCAACAACCAGCTAATTTTGATGTTGATTTTTTAGCAAATTTGTTTAATCAAGTAGGCATTAAAACTAAAGTAAGCAATCATATTCAAACCGATCGCTGGGAAAAACTCATCTGGAATGCTGCTTTTAATCCAATTTCAGTATTAAGTGGTGGTTGTAACACTCAGCAAATGCTACAAAATCAACATTGTCGGCAATTGATAATGCAAGTAATGCAAGAAGTTTTTTTACTTGCTAAAGCCGATAACTGCCCTTTACCTAGCAATATTATTGCCGAAAAAATATCTTACACCGAAAAAATGGTGCCTTACGAAACCAGTATGTTACTCGATTTTAAAAACAATCGCCCTATGGAAATTGAAGCAATACTTGGTAATGCTTTAAAATTTGCCCAGCAAAAATCAATACCAACACCATATTTATCGAGTTTATATGCCTTGCTTTCTTGCTTTTAAAAATATTAGCAAAATCTTGCTTTTTTTAATAATATGTTTTTGCTATCACACTACTCTTGCCCAAAATACTTCTAAAAAAAATAATAAAATCGCTATTAAAAAACATAAAATTAACAAAAAACACAAGGTTAGAAAGCAAAAATTTGTTCTTAAAAATCCAGAAGAAAACCATCAACCAAATCTTGTTTTTAAAGAAACCGACTATTTTTTAGAAATAGAACTTACCCCTCAAAATTGCAACAATACAATTGCCAGTAAATGTTTTTTTGCCGATTCTTTATTTGAAAAAGCTTATTTTCACCCCACAACCCTACATATTTTTGGCAATAAAATTTTAGCCACTCAATTAACTTCTCGCAATAATAATCTACAAAAAAGTTATCCAAAAATTATCAACAAAAATTATAGTTTTACCACCACCAACCAAAACAAAATAAATTTTAGTGTTTTTGATGGTAATATTACCGAACTTTCTTTATCACAAAGTACTAACGAAAACAAATCTAATCCTTGTTTATTTGCCGATAAATTATTTTTACATCAACAACTTTATGCCAATATTAAAACCAAAGATATATTTTTTAAAACCCCTAATAAAAGCGAGCTAAAGCAACTTAACTTGTTTGAACATAACCAACAAAAATATGCTATTCTTTATAACAATCACAGCAAGAGCTGGCAAACTATCGATAACTTAATTTTATGTCAAAATAAACATCAAGAAAACTCACAAAATATTTTATGGCAAAAAACTTTTACCCAAGAGCAATGCTCTCAAAAACTGGCTTGCCTCACCGAAAACACCGCCGAATTACCAGAAAATTGCAAAATGTTAAACAATGTTGATTTAGAGGTTTGTTTTTCACAAGAAAAATGCTCAGAAGTTTTTGAAATAAATAAATGTCAAATTACTAAAAATATTTTAGATGAATGATTTAATTTTATTTTATCCACTGTTATTTTTAGGCTTAACTCAAAGTTTTAGCCACTGCCTAGCTATGTGTGGGCCTATCGTTGCCACCCTCACCCACCATGCAAGTTGCCAAAATAATATTGCCGAACTTTCTCTTGCTAAAATAAAATCTTCCGCTTTATTGCCTTACCATTTTGGCCGAATAACTACCTACACCATCACTGCTGGCTTGCTTTCTTATTTTCGTAAAACCATCGATAATTATTTTTCTTTACAAATATTACAACACTTTTTTTTAAGTATTGCTTTGCTATTTTTTATTTATTTATTTTGCCAAAATTGTTTCAAAAGTTTTTTTCATAAATATTTGCTAAAAATTAGCTTTTTTATTACTAAAAATCGTTTTTCTAAAAAAATTAATTGGCTATGGCAAAAATTTTTTAGCAAAATCAGTAAAAAACTTATCAACAATCCTCTTGGCTGGAAAGGTTATTTATTAGGCTTGATTCTAGGCTTCATTCCGTGCGGTTTGCTTTATGTGACTTATTCTTTAACTAGCAGTTTTAATTCGCCAGTTTTAGCCATGTTTGGTATGTTAATTTTTGGTTTATCTACAATTCCTGCCTTGCTTTTTAGTTCGGCTCTGGTAAATTATTGGCAGAAATTACCCGAATTTAAAATTATTGCAAATATTATTATAATGTTTAATATTGTTTCAATAATAAAATTACTATTTTTTTAATTATGCTTTCAAATACACATCCATACTATAATTATCGCATTGTCAAGCTCTTTACTTTGGCTGCGATTTTTTGGGGTATTATTGGTTTTACAGCTGGGGTTTTAATCGCTTCACAAATGGCTTTTCCTGCCCTAAACTTCGATTGGCAATACACCAGTTTTGGCAGGCTTCGCCCCTTACATACTTCGGCGGTAATTTTTGCTTTTGGTGGCAATGTGCTGTTTGCCACTAGTTTTTTTGTTGTGCAGCGAACCTCTGGAGTGCCTTTATGGGGTAGTAAAGGTTTGCATAATTTTATTTTTTTTGGTTATCAAGCTTTTATTATTATCGCCGCAGTTGGTTATATTTTTGGTGTTACTCAAGCCAAAGAATATGCCGAGCCAGAATGGTATGCCGATTTATTACTTTTACCAGTTTGGGTAAGTTATTTTATAGTTTTTTTACTCACTCTAAAAAACCGCAAAGAGCCTCATATTTATGTTGCTAATTGGTTCTTTTTAGCCTTTATTTTAACTGTGGCAATTTTACATATCGTAAATAATTTGGCAATTCCTACTAAAATTGATAGTGTTGATAGTTATCCACTTTTTGGCGGAGTGCAAAGCGCTATGATTCAATGGTGGTATGGGCATAATGCAGTTGGTTTTTTCTTAACTGCTGGCTTTATTGCCATTATGTATTATTTTGTGCCAAAAAGAGTCGAAAGGCCAGTTTATTCTTACCGCCTCTCTATTTTACATTTTTGGTCTCTGATTTTTATTTATATCTGGGCAGGCCCTCACCATCTACATTATACTTCGTTGCCAGATTGGGTGCAAACTCTTGGCATGACTTTCTCGATAATGCTCTGGATGCCTTCGTGGGGCGGTATGATTAACGGCATCATGACTCTTTCTGGAGCTTGGGATAAACTACGCACCGATCCCGTGCTTCGATTTTTAATTACCTCGGTTGCCTTTTATGGTATGAGCACTTTTGAAGGTCCGTTAATGTCTATTAAAGCCATCAATGCTCTTTCACACTACACCGACTGGACTATCGGGCATGTGCATTCTGGAGCTTTAGGCTGGGTTGCTCTCATTAGCTTTGGAGCAATCTATCATTTAGTGCCAGTGCTGTGGAATAAGCCAAGCTTATATTCTATGAAACTAGTAAATACCCACTTTTGGCTAGCCACAGTTGGTATTGTGCTTTATATTGTAGCTATGTGGATTTCTGGCATTTCACAAGGGGTAATGTGGCGATCTTATAACGAACAAGGTATTTTACAGTATTCATTTATCGATGTTTTAAAAGCAACTCATCCTCTTTATGTGGTAAGAGCTTTGGGCGGGCTGTTTTTTTTAAGCGGTAGCCTAGTGATGGCTTATAATATTTACAAAACCATTACTCAAAAAACACCAAAAACAGCATAAAAAATCTATGCAATTACTACTTCTTGCTTCTAATCCTAAACTTTATTCTAATCAAAAACTAGTATCTTCTGCTTTGAGCTTGGGGCATAATATTTCTTTTATCAATGTTGCTGATTGTTATCTAACTATTCAAAATAACAAACTAGAAGTTTATCATCAAAATCAACTGCTTGATACAGCCGATTGTGTTATCACCCGAATAAAACCAGCCATTACTTATTATGCCACTTCAATCATTCGGCAATTTGAAGCTTCAAACATTGTTTGCATAAATTCTTCTACTTCCATCAATAATTCACGCAACAAACTCTACACTTTACAAATTTTAGCTCAACATAATTTACCAGTGCCAACTACCGCTTTTGCTAATTCGGCTCTTTACACCAAAAATTTGGTTCAAAAAGTTCAGCAAGCTCCGCTAATTATAAAACTCATCGAGGGCACCAAAGGTGTTGGAGTAATGCTTGCCGAAACTAACAAAGCAGCAGAAAGCATCATTAATTCTTTTCATAGCCTTAAAAACGATGCACTAGTGCAACAATATATTTGCGAAGCCAAAGGGCAAGATATTCGCTGTTTTGTAGTAGGCGAAAAAGTTATCGCCACTATGCAACGAACCGCCCAAGAAGGAGAATTTCGAGCCAACATTCATCTGGGAGCCAGCGGTAAAACCATCAAAATAACTCCTTACGAAGAAGAAATGGCCATCAAAGCCACTAAATTACTTGGCTTACAAATTGCTGGTGTCGATATGATTCGCTCAAATGAGGGGCTAAAAATTTTAGAAGTTAATTCATCTCCCGGCCTTGAAGGCATAGAAAAAGCCACCAAAATCGATATTGGCAAAGAAATTATCAGTCATATTGTTTCTGTTATTAAAAAATCTTAATTAAATGACCAAAATTTTTGACAACATAGAATTTTTACTAGGAGCCGGAAACCCTAGTCAATTCTATAAGCATAACCATCCTACATTGGTTTTTTTAGGAGCTTCTAATGTTGGCAAATCTAGCTTAATCAATGCTTTATTTGGCAAGAAAATTGCCATCTCTTCTAAAACTCCTGGCCGAACTCAACAAATAAATTTTTTTCTTTCTAAAAATACAAAAAAACCTTTTGTAGTTGCCGATTTACCTGGTTATGGTTTTGCCAAAATTAACCAAGAAAAATTCGAACAAATATCTGATCTTTGCTTAGAATTTTTATTATCTTTACAAAATCAGCCAAAAAGCTTTATTTTTTTATTGTTAGATCCAAGCAAACAACTAAAATCAGCCGATATTTCTGCTTTAAGTTTTTTACAACAACAGCAATTAAATTTTCATCTGATTTTTACTAAAATAGATAAATGCAACCAAGACCAAATAACCGAACTAAACCAACAAATATCACAAATTATTAACAATTTTAGTAAACCATTTTCTTTGGTAAGTGCCAAAAACAGCACCATCCTCACTTTACAAAAACAAATTATTAACCAAATTTTATCACCATCAACCAAACCTAAATAATTTTCCAACTACTAATTTTATAGTGCTTTTTGCCAAAAAGAATGGCTTATAACCCTGCTTGAAATAAATGTATAGCCACTCACAAAATCAAAACCTAGTTTTTGTTTCGCCAAAATCTGATATAACAGTGAGTTATGAAGCTGGCAAAAATTGTACTTATAAGTTGCCTTCTGTACCTAATTTTTTTGATAAATAACACTCAATCTAAGCAATATTTAGTAGAAAAAACCTAGCCACAACAAGACTCATAACTCGCTGACTTTTTTTTAAAAAAATTTTTAAATTATGAGCGAAAAAATTTATCTTCCATTTGAAGGTTGCTTACTATCTACTAATAAAGGTTTGCCTAGTGAGCAAGCTTTAGGAGCTCCAGTTAATTTATTAGTAATATCTTCTCCATCTAAAGTTTGTACACTATTCAATGGAGAAGGATTCTGTTGTAAAATTTGTCTCAATTCGTTTTCAAATTCTGGTGTTTCAAAGATAGAAAGAGTTAGCACACTTCCATCTACTAATGCAATTTGTATTGAGGGAATATTTTCTTTATTATCTCTCAAAAATGCAATAAATTCTTCTATTTGGTTATTATTATATGATTTTACTGAATCTGCTCGCATAAAAAATTATAATTATTATTATATGTATAAATAAAATACACATCTATATTAGTATAAACTATATTAGTATAAATAGTTATTTTATATTATGCAATAAAAAAATTAAAATTTCTCTTACATTTTTTTATTGTAAGATTGCAAGTTTTATGCCAGTTTCCAGATAAAATTTATAAAAAATGTATTTAGAAATAAAAAACAATGCTATACTATTTTACAACCTGGAATAACTCTCTTAATTATAGAGTAACAACTTGATAAAAATATTATGGTTAAAAAATTTTGGTATTTTATAATTTTCTACTTAATGTTTTTTACCATGAATTGTTTTGCTTACACCTACAATTCTATTACTTTCGATGGAAATGTTAATTTTTTTGCCACCAGTTCAAATCAAGTTTATGCTCCACAAAAACCAACAGCAGGAGTAGATGGCTACATTTGGGCTCGCCCTAGTCTTAATTTTAATAATCAGCTACTGCAAAATACCACCTTAAATTTTAAAATAGAAAGCAATTACAACACAAAAAATAATCTAGCTCCTATATTAGATGAGGCTTTTGTGTCGGTTAAAAACGATTTTGGCAAACTAGAATTTGGCAATTTTTTACCAGTAAATCAGCAACTCAAACAGAACCCAGCTAAAATCGCCAAAGGTGCTGGCGGTATCAACGGCAAATATCTCGAGCATCTTAATTTGCCACAACCTACCAATAATAATCTTAATCTAAAATTGCCGAATTTTATTTTACTTTCGCAATCGCCCATCGGCCATAACGGTGGCAGAAATTTTTACCAAACAAAACAGCGCGGGCTAAAAGACAACTCTTTCGACGGCTCAGAAGATGCCACCAAAATTAGCTATTTTTCGCCGAAATATCAAAATCATCAACTAGCAATAAGCTATACTTTTAATACTCAAAAAAACGGTTTCACTCAAATTGCCAATCAAAATTATAATTCACTTCCAATTCAACAAATTATTAGTCTTGCTTGGCTTTACGAACAAGATTTTGATAATCTAAATTTAAAATTATCTGCCACATCCGAACAAGGAAAAGTCAACAAAAAACAAGCAAATCTGCATAATCTTAACAGCTACGATTTTGGAGCAATAGTGAGTTATTTTGGTATAAAATTAGCAACTTCTTATGGTTTTTGGGGTAAATCTTTACAAACAAAAACTGGCATTTATGCTTGTAATTATCAGGCAAATTTGCCATTAGCCCAACAAAACTGCACCAACACTGGCTCTAAAAAATTTGGTAATGCTTATTATCATAGTTATGGCATCGCTTATAATTTAGGGCCAATTGGAGCTAGTTTAACCAATTTTAACAGTAATTTGCAAAATAATCGCTACACTGCCACTTCTTTGGGTTTTGATTATAAAATTAAAAAAAATTTATTATCTTATATTGAATTTACAAATTTTAAGTTTAAAATTAATAATCCTAAGGCAAGCGATATTGTTAATCAAAATAATATCAGCAATGCTTTAAGGCAAATACCAAACAATCAAGGTTTAGTAATATTAACTGGAATTTATTTTAATTTTTAACCATGATAAGTGTAGCCGCTCTCGATTCATTTTTGCTACCTTTAAAACAAATTCTCGATAAAGAAGGTGTTACCGAAATCTCTATCAATCGGCCAAACGAAGTATGGGTTGAAATTGCTGGCGATATGTATCGACAAGATCTCCCTGGCTTTGATGTTGAGCATCTAAAATCTTTGGCAAGGCTGGTTGCTCAATCTACCGAGCAGCGAGTAAGCGAAGAAGAGCCTTTACTTTCAGCAACTCTGCCTAATGGTTTTCGTATTCAGGTGGTTTTTCCGCCCGCTTGCGAGGCTGGCTGTGTGGTTATTTCTATCCGAAAACCCTCGGTGCTTAAATGGACCCTCACCGACTACGAAAAACTCGGTATGTTTAACACCACCCTCACCCAAGAAGCCACCGATGAAAACCAACAAATTCTGCTAAAACTTTTACAATTAAACCGCATTAAAGAATTTATTCACCATGCAGTAATTTCTAAAAAAAACATCATCATTTCTGGTGGCACCTCTACTGGCAAAACCACTTTTTCTAATGCTGTGCTACGATCTATCCCTAGCCAAGAAAGGCTTATCACTGTTGAAGATGCCCGAGAAATTGATCTCACCAATCACCAAAACAGAGTGCATTTGCTTGCCTCCAAAGGTTCGCAAGGCAGAGCCAAAGTAACTACCCAAGACTTAATCGAAGCTTGTCTTCGGCTTCGCCCCGAAAGAATTATTGTGGGCGAATTAAGAGGAGCCGAAGCTTTTAGCTTTTTAAGAGCAATCAACACTGGGCACCCTGGCTCTATTTCTACCTTACATGCCGATACTCCAAAAATGGCAATCGAGCAACTAAAAATGATGGTAATGCAAGCTGGTTTAGGCTTGGCACCTAGCGAAATTGTTTCTTATATTCACAATGTTATCGATATCATTGTACAACTTAAAAGAGGCGAAAAAGGGCATCGATTTATCTCAGAAATTTATTATCGACCACTCCATCAACCAAAATAACTGTTTCAAAATGATACACCGTAGCCGTTTTTTTCAACAAAACTTTTTACATTTTACCCTAGATCAAATCATTACTCTTACTGGTTGCTCGTGCAGTGAAATGCTTGATTTACAAACAGTTATCACTAATTTAAACACCCTAAAAAATGCCTCAAACACCGAGCTTGCTTTTTTATCTTCCGAAAAATATCTTGAAACCATAAACCAAACTCAAGCAGGTTTTTGCTTGGTTGCCCCAAAATATGTTTCAAAACTACCAGCTCACACCGTTGCTTTGGTGCATAACAACCCTTATTATGCCTATTCTTTGCTGGTTTCGGCTCTTTATAAAGTTATTTTACCAAGCCACGACTCTCAAAACATTCATCATACTGCCAAAATTGGTTGCAACACTGTAATTGCGCCAACAGCTTACATTGGTAAAAATACCGAAATTGGTGATAATTGTTTTATCGGGCCAAATGCCAGCATTTTAGATGGAGTAATTATTGGCAACAACACCATAGTTAATGCTAATGCTACTATTGGTT
>Ga0214923_10003169_pt1 | contig 20900 bp, 21 predicted proteins | sample LL1510_MetaG_FD_177993 | JGI IMG/M metagenome (GOLD analysis project Ga0214923, IMG submission 177993) | Freshwater microbial communities from Lake Lanier, Atlanta, Georgia, United States - LL-1510 | ecosystem: Environmental > Aquatic > Freshwater > Lake | place: USA: Georgia | collected...
GGATGAAGCCATCATCGAATGCGTGGAAAATCCGCATTCAGCGGTGGATTACCATATCCGCTTCACCTGTCCGGAATTTACCTCGCTGTGCCCCAAAACCGGCCAGCCCGATTTTGCGCATCTGGTGATCGACTATATTCCCCGCCTGTCCATCATTGAGAGCAAATCGCTGAAGCTCTATTTGCAATCTTTCCGCAATCACGGGGCGTTCCACGAAGATTGCACGGTGGGCATTGCCCGCAAACTCGCCGAAGCCTGCAAACCCACCTGGCTGCGTATTGGCGGCTTCTGGTATCCGCGCGGCGGCATTCCGATCGATATTTTCTTTGAAACCACCAGCAAGCCAACGCATGTGTGGGTGCCAGAGATGCCCGTATCGCCCTATCGCGGCCGGGGCTAATCAAATACCATACGCAGGCTCTGATCCATCGCCGCAATATCCAGAAAGGTAAAGCGGTCGCGGGTCAGATGTGCGTTCATCACCGCATTTTCAAACTGATGCTCATCCCACCGCAGTTCGGTGTAGTGGGTGGGGGCACCGCCTTTGCGCAGGGCAATGCTCAACCGGTGTGCCTTCACCATCACCGACTGAATCTGCGCCTGAATATCCTTCCACTGCACCTCTAGCTGTGCATTCAGCCGGTCTGCCATTTCCTGCGAAATGGCTTTCTTCAGATATTGCTTGTGTAATTGCCGTCCCAGTTCCTGCCCGAACATCATCTCAAACCTTTTGGGCGAGCGGCGGGTAGGGCGGATGAGTGGCCGTCCCAGCATCAGTTTTTCCTGCGAGCGTGCCATAAACACCGTCGTCACCGCAATCTGTTCGCCATGCAGCCGGTCGTGGTTATAGGCGCTATAGAGCAAATCCATCGTATGGGCGATCATATGCTCCGACTGGCTGGCAGGGGCGCTGCTTTTGGCACGAGCCATGGCTTCACCGGAGGCAAAAATCATCTGCATCAGCAATTTCACCACCGCAGGGTCCCGCCGCACCAGCCCATCGGCATGTTTCATCATCTCGTCTTCCAGCGGCAGCAGCGTAGAAAAAAGCGTTTCGTCATAGGCCGTGCCCAGCAGGTGATGCGACAGCACCATATCCGCCTGCACCGTGGAGCGGCACAGCATATCGCCAAGGCCCGCACGGAGCATACGCGGTGGCGCGGCACACAATGTCTGCATATCGCACAGTGCCGCCAATGGCTGCTGCGCCGCCACCGAATGTTTGGATCGCCCTTCAATTAACGATGCCCCCGGCGACACATAGCCATTCATGGATGGGGCAGTGGGAAACACTACATACGGCAGCCCCAGCATGAATGTAGCGTGTTTAGTCAGGTCGTTAATCGTGCCACTACCAACAGCTATTGCCCCCGCACAGTGCTTTAGTTGTTGCTGAATATACTGCGAGCGCTCCAGCGTGGCATCCACCCGATCCCCCAGATGGATAAGCCGCAGCGTTTGCCCGCCAAATGCCTGCTGAACACCCCTTCCCAATGCCGCATAGGTGTTACTGTCCACCACCATGGCCAGTTCACCGTCAGGTATGTAGTGGCGCACCAACTCTTGCGCGCGCGGGGCAATCGAAAGCTCGTAATAGATAGAAACCATGGAATTCCAATAAGTCTAGCTCAACAGACTCTACACGCCCGTCGCTTTGTGAACAAGCTGCGCTTTATACTTGTCATCACCTGATTCGGTTAGCATTATGTCCGGCGTTCAGACGATGGGGAGATTATGCGGCCGATAGTGTTCGCTTTCACTTTAGCATTACTGGCTAATGCCGCCTGTGCCAATAGCGATGAGCCGTTTGGTATGTGGGTGGCGGAGCTTAAGACTCAGGCGCAATCCAAAGGCATCAGCCGTGAGCTTCTGGACAGTGCCTTTGCCAATATCACCGTCGATGAAGACGTGATTGAGCTGGACCGCAAACAGCCCGAAGGCACCAAGTCTTTCCTCCAATACATGCACGATACACTCCCCGCATCTCGCATTAAAAAAGGGCGTGAGCTTTATCGTCATAATCAACATTTGCTGAAGAAAATTGCCGATCAATATCAGGTGCAGCCGCGCTTCATCATCGCCCTATGGGGCATCGAAACCAGCTACGGTGCGAACTCGGGTGGCAAAAACCTGATCCGGTCGCTGGCCACACTGGCCTATGATGGCCGCCGCAGCGAGTTTTTCCGCGATGAACTGCTCAAAGCCCTGCAAATCGTACAGGAAGGCCATATTTCACTCGACCGGATGAAAGGATCATGGGCAGGGGCCATGGGGCAGTGTCAGTTTATGCCCACCAGCTTCATTGAATATGCGGTGGATGGCGATGGCGATGGCCACAAAGATATCTGGACCAACAAGGCCGATGTCTTTGCTTCCATAGCAAACTACCTCTCTAAGTCGGGCTGGGACAAAGATCAGACCTGGGGACGAAAAGTCAAGCTATCACCCGGATTCGCCACCGAATTGGCGGATGGTAAAACCCGCTTCACCTTATCGGAATGGTCAAAAATGGGGGTTCGCAGCGCCAATGGATCGCCGTTGCCCGATAAAAACCTGCGCGCCGCCATCACATTCCCCGGCAAGCCGCATGAAGGGGCCTATCTGGTCTATGATAATTACGATGTTATCTTAAAGTGGAATCGTTCGCGTTATTTTGCTACAGCTGTGGGCACGCTCTCTGACCAGATTGAAGGACGCTGACCATGATGAAACGCATCATCGCATGTTTAGGCTTGTTGTTGGTGGCCGCTTGTGCCGGTTCACAGCAACATGTTCCCTATGATGTGGTGGAATATTCCAATGGCAAGCCCAAGGAGCCTTCGGTTAAAATCGGCCCTCCCTATAAAGTGATGGGTGAACGATACTATCCCAAGGACGACCCAAGCTATGCTGAGGTGGGGCTGGCATCTTGGTATGGACCCAATTTTCATGGAAAAAGCACCGCCAATGGCGAGCGTTTTAACCAGTGGGCACTCACCGCAGCCCACAGAACACTACCCATGCCCTCTATTGTAAAAGTAACGGATGTGGACACCAACAGGTCCGTGATTGTGCGCGTGAACGATCGGGGACCCTTCGCAAAGGGCCGCATTATTGATCTATCCCGTGCCGCCGCAGAAGAGCTGGGCATCATGGGCAAAGGCGTGGCGGAGGTACGAGTAGAATTTCTACGGGATTTGACCGAGGAATATATTGCTAAAAACAACCTTAAACCGGCCAAAGAGCAGCTCATTGCTTATAATGCCACCAGAAAAAGTAAGCCCATTGCCAAGCCCGCAACACCTCGCGAAGAGGATGATGATATTGAAACTGCCGCGAATGATAGCTCAGAAACGCCCTCGCACCCGCTGCCTGATTTCGCAGGAGATAATGAGACCACACTCGATGTTCGCGGTGTAAAAATGGAAGAAATTGGCTACGCCGAGGATGCTTTTGCCGTACTTGACCGCGAAGCGCCGCCCGCTCCCAAATCAGAGAAACCTTCAGGCACGCAATATGCCAGTGTTGAAACTACACAGCAGGATGCTACCGATACTGCCGACACACATACTGTTAGCTTTTCTGCGGACGATAAAAAAGCCAACGTAAAAAAAAATAGCGAAGTAATCCAACCCCAACGCAACACTACAACAGATCCCGCCTCTTATTTCATTCAAGTGGGTGTTTTTAAACAACAAACAAACGCTTATGGTCTGGCCAAAAAGCTGGCTGATGTGGCTGCCGCAGATGTCGAAGAATTCACCCTGAACGATACCCCCATGTATCGGGTCAAACTAGGACCAACCATGAATCGGGAAACAGCAGAAGAATTGCTGGATCGACTACCCAATCATGGGGTTAAAGATGCAAAAATTATAAGGAAACACTAGATGAAAGATCGCGCATTTGTTGCTGTCATTGTGGCAGCACTGGTACTGTTTCTGATCACCCCCGCAGCCTTTGCGTTTGAAACCAAGGCTAAACAAATGATCTTGATTGATACAACCACCAACACGGTTCTGCTCGAAAAGAATGCTGACGAAAAAATGCCGCCATCGTCGATGAGCAAGCTGATGACACTCTACATGCTGTTTTCTCGGCTGAAAGAAGGATCAACCACGCTGGACCGCGAGTATCTGGTCAGCGAGAAAGCGTGGCGAATGGGCGGCTCAAAAATGTTTATTGAAGTCGGAAAGACCATCAAAGTAGAAGATTTGATTCGTGGCATCATTATTGTTTCCGGCAATGACGCCTGTATCGCGGTTGCGGAAGGTATTGCAGGTACCGAAGAAGCCTTTGCCGCACTCATGAATGATACCGCTAAAAAACTGGGCATGAACAATAGCCACTTTGTTAACTCCACAGGCTGGCCAGACGATAATCACTATTCTACCGCCCGCGATCTCGCCACTTTGGCGCAACATCTGGTAAATGACTTCCCTGAATATTATCACTACTTTAAAGAAACATCCTTTACCTTCAATAACATCAAACAACCCAATCGCAACCGCCTGATAGAGCGCGATCTGGGGGTCGATGGCCTAAAAACGGGGCACACGGAAGTTGCGGGTTATGGGATTGTCTTATCGTCCTATGATGAAACCGCCAAACGTCGTCTGGTGCTGGTCATTAATGGACTGGGTAATGACAATGAGCGTGTGGCTGAAGGTTATGCATTATTAAATCATGGAACCAAAAACTATCAACTGGCTACACTCACCACTGCCGAGACGATTTTAGACGAAGCACCGGTACGATATGGCAGTAACAATACGGTCAAGTTATCTGCCAATCGCGAAATCAAACTCACTGTCCCTCAGGGGAAAGCCGCAAACCTTAGAGTGTCCGTAGAGTACAACGCTCCGCTGACGGCGCCGGTAGCTGCCGGTGCAGAGATTGGAAAAGTGCGGGTGTTTCTGGATAAAACCGAGTTGAACAGTTATCCGCTCTTTAGCAAGGAGGCCGTCACTCGCGCTAATCTGTTCCGCCGCATCTCTCAGACGATTTCTTATTATCTGGGGGCTTGATGCGCGGTCGCTTCATATCCGTTGAAGGAGGAGAGGGAGCCGGAAAATCCACACAAATTTCATTACTGTCTGCCGCACTGAGAGCGAGCAACATCGCGCATATCACCACGCGGGAGCCCGGAGGGTCAGACGGGGCTGAAGCCATCAGAGAGCTAATAGTTACCGGCAATAAGGACCGGTTTGATCCCGTCAGCGAAACCTTATTGATTATGGCCGCACGGGCCCATCATGTTCAATCGACCATTTTGCCTGCCTTAGAAAGCGGGAAATGGGTGCTGTGCGACCGCTTCTTTGATTCCACTCGTGTCTATCAGGGCATCGCAAAGCAGCTGGGGGATGACTGGTTGCAACAGCTACACCACGCCATTTTCGGCAATCTGCTGCCCGATGTCACGCTGCTGTATAATCTTGATCCGGAAACCGGGCTAAAGCGCGCACTGGCACGCAAAGGCAAAGAAACACGTTTTGAAGAACTGCCTTTAGCCTTTCATCAGGCGCTTCGCAGCGGCTTTTTAGCCATTGCACAGCGTGAACCGCACCGTGTTGCCGTGATTGATGCCAGCAGCAGCATTGAGACCATTCATGCCGCAACGCTGACCGCACTAAACCAGCGTCTATCGCTTAATCTGATGGCTGGCACATGACAGATCCGCGCATCAATCCCAACCTGTTTGGACATCAAGAACTCGAACAGCTGTGCCTGCAAAAATGGCAGAAAAAGATTATGCCGCACAGCCTGCTGCTCTGCGGGCCGCAAGGAATCGGCAAGGCGACCTTTGCCTACCGGCTCGCCAGATTCATACTCAATGGCGGACAGGGCGCGGGGGCGCTGTTTGGGCCGGAAGATCTCTCCAGCGACAGCGAATCTGCCGTATCCAAGCGCATTGCGGCCAATGCTCACGGCGACCTGCTGATTATCGAATCGGACGAAAAAAAGAGTATCCGTATTGATACCGTACGAAAAGTATCTGAGTTTCTGAGCCTCACCGCCGCCGAAAGCGGGTGGCAGGTGGTGATTATCGACAGCGCCGATGATCTCAATGCCAATGCCGCCAATGCGTTATTGAAAACTCTGGAGGAACCTCCCGCTCATTCCATTATTCTGCTGGTTTCACACAATCCGGGAAAATTATTGCCCACCATTCGCTCACGCTGCCGCAAGCTGACGTTCCAGCCGCTGAATGAGTCGCAATTTTCGAAGGTGCTGCAATCGGTTGACCCATCCATAGAACTAACGGAAATCCCAGAGCTGTTTCAATTATCTCTTGGCTCGCCTGGGCTTGCCATCACGCTGCGTCACGCCAAGGGCGCTGCCCTGTATCAGCAATTGCTCAGCGTATTATCCGCTGCCCCTCAACTCAATGGCAAAGAAGCCGCCGCCATGATCCAATCCGTCGCAGATGCCAGAAAGCCGGACGCATGGTTCAGCTGGAGGCACGGGTGGGACACCATGCTGCAGAAGATCATCCTGTTGCAAAATCAGGTTGCCATTCCGTTCGGGTCCACACAGGAAACCGCTATCCTGACCCATCTCTCCACTCACTTTTCAGCCGATCACTGGCATCGCGTGCGCGAGTTTTCCCATCGCTGGTTTGTGGATACGGAAATCTTGCATATGGACCGCAAACACGTCATACACAGCCTCCTAAACGCCGCATGTGGAGCACGAATGGAATGACGCTTGGACCTTATTACATTACCACTCCGATTTATTATGTGAATGATAAGCCGCATATCGGCCACGCCTACACATCCGTGGCCTGCGATGTAATCGCACGGTTTATGCGCCTGTGCGGCCGTGAGGTGTTTTTTCTCACTGGCACCGATGAGCATGGCCAAAAAGTAGAAAAATCAGCGGCTAATGCCGGGATTCCACCGCAAGCTTTTGTGGACGAAGTGTCCGAACATTTTCGCCATATGGTCGATATTCTCAAACTCAGTAACGATGATTTTATCCGCACCACCGAGCTGCGGCATATTGCCGCCACGCAGGCGATCTGGAAGAAATTGGAAGCCTCGGGCGATATCTATCTCGATAGCTATTCCGGATGGTATTCCGTGCGCGATGAAGCCTTTTATGCCGAATCCGAGCTGGTGAATGGCAAAGCCCCCACTGGGGCAGACGTCGAGTGGGTAGAAGAACCCAGCTACTTCTTCAGGCTATCGCAGTGGCAAGAACGCCTGCTGGCATTTTATGAACAGAATCCGGATTTCATCCTGCCGCAAACCCGCCGCAATGAAGTCATCAGCTTCGTCAAAGGCGGCCTGAAGGATCTTTCCATCTCCCGTACCACCTTCCGCTGGGGGATTCCCGTTCCAGGTGACGAAAAACACATCATGTATGTGTGGCTGGATGCGTTGACCAATTATCTCACAGCCGTCGGATATCCGGAAGAATCTGCCGATTCCTTCAAAACCTACTGGCCAGCCAGTTTACACATGGTTGGGAAGGATATTTTGCGATTTCACGCGGTTTATTGGCCTGCTTTCGTCATGTCTGCAGGACTTTTACCCCCAAAAAGGGTATTTGCACATGGGTGGTGGACGATAGAAGGCGAGAAAATGTCCAAATCACTGGGGAATGTGGTTGCTCCGGAGCATTTAATCGAAAAATACGGCCTTGATCAGACCCGCTACTTCCTGATGCGCGAAGTGCCTTTCGGTAATGACGGCAATTTTTCCCGCCAATTGCTCGTTGAGCGCATCAATAGCGATTTATCAAATAACATCGGCAACTTAGCACAAAGAACCTTATCCATGATTCAGAAGAATTGTGAGGGAAGGGTGCCAAACCCCAATTTAGCGCCCAATCGCCCGCAGGATCGCGACATATTGGAGCTGGTGCAGGTTACCATGCCGCAAACCCCCGAAAATGTACTCGATTCCATCGAAAAATGCCGCTTTAATGAGCTGATTACCAGTATTTTGACCATGGCGTCGGCGGCGAATGAATATATTGACCGCGAAGCGCCCTGGAAACAGAAAAAAGAGTCGCCAAACGACATGCAGGCGACGCTGTATCATCTGGCAGAGGCCATTCGCTGTATCGCGATCATGTTGCAGCCCTTTATTCCTGATTCGGCGGGCAAACTGCTCGATCAGTTGGCGATTCCATCGGATCAGCGCCTATTTAAACACCTGACTAAGGAGTTTGCCCTGAAACCGGGAACACCGCTGCCAGCACCAGAGGTCATCTTCCCGCGCTTTACCGCTGAAGAAGGGGCTTAAATGTTCCTTGTCGATTCCCATTGCCACTTAAATTACAAAGAATTCAATAATTTGGATGTATTTATTGAACGTGCATTCAATCATGATGTGCGCACCATGCTGACCATCGGCACCCAGCGCTCCGATTTTGAAGCGGTGACACGAATCGCCGCCAGCCACCGCGATATTTATGCTTCCATCGGCGTACACCCCCATGAGGCAGAACATCATGCAGATTTGACCGTTGAAGAGCTAGTACACTGGAGTGAGCACCCGAAAGTGATTGGGTTGGGCGAAACCGGATTAGACTATTATTACGAACACAGCCCCAAAGCTATTCAGCAGCAACTGTTTCGGATCCACATCGAAGCCGCACGAAAAACGGGATTGCCACTCATTGTCCATAGTCGCGATGCCGACGAGGATACCGTCGCCATCCTGCATGAGGAATACCAAAAAGGAGCCTTCAAAGGCTTAATCCATTGCTTTAGCTCTTCTAAATATCTATCAGATAAGTCAATAGAAATTGGTTTTCTTATCTCCATATCCGGAATCATTACTTTTAAAAAATCGGATGAACTGCGTGCCATTGTAAAAGAATTACCTCTCAGTCACTTACTGGTGGAAACGGATGCGCCGTATCTGGCCCCCATGCCACACCGTGGAAAGCCGAATGAGCCCGCCTTTACACGTTACACTGCTCAGGCTATAGCAGACATAAAAAATATACAAATAGAAGAGGTTGCTGATAAAACTTCAAGTAATTTCTTTAAACTGTTTTCTAAAGCAGAGCCGCCGGTCTTATGAGAATTACCATCCTCGGTTGTGGTGCATCCACGGGCGTCCCGGTTATCGGCTGCGCCTGCACTGTGTGCACGTCTGCCGACGCACGCAACCGCCGGACGCGCTCTTCCATCCTGATTGAGGAAGATGGTAAAAAACTACTCATTGATACCTCGCCAGACCTGAAACAGCAGGCGCTTGATAACAAACTGACCACCATAGACGCCGTGTTAATCACTCATGATCACGCTGATCATTTGCATGGGTTGGATGAGGTGAGAGCCTTTAATCTGGTAAGCAACCGCGCCATCGACCTGTATACGGACCAACGCACCCTGACGGAGGTGCAGTCGCGTTTTCCTTATGTTTTTAAACCACATGTCGAAAAATTCGGCTGGTATAAGCCGCTATTGAATACCCATATTGTCACTCCAGACTCAGGGCACCCAACGCCCATTACCGAGCGTTTTTCGTTTACGACCTTCATGCAGCAGCATGGCAATCATTATTCGCTGGGGCTGCGTGCGGGCGGCGCCGTATACTCAACAGACGTCAATTTCTTCGGTGACACCATACCAATCGAATTAACCGACATGGAGGTGTGGATTGTTGATTGCCTGCGAATCGAACCGGCGCCAACCCATGCACATCTGGAGCTGACGCTATCATGGATTGAGCGATTCAAGCCCAAGCGCGCGATCTTGACCCATATGGGGCACGACTTCGATTATGAGACGTTCGCCAAGCAGCTCCCCAAGGGGGTTGAGCCTGCATTTGACGGCATGGTTATCGAATGCTAAATGCTGCCTTATTTTCATAACATATTGGTATAATTTGATATATTATTTTCCATAATATATATTATACAATAAGAGTGTTAATGCGTATTTGTCCGGCGACAGGGAATCTCCTGCAATAAGACGCACGACATTAAACTGGGCAAAACGCTACAGACGAGTGTGTGAGCTACGTACTGCTGCGTAACAGATGGGTGGTAATCACCAGTGATAATGGTGTTAACACCGCTGCCAGCGCTGCAATCACATAGGTACTCACCACACCTTGAACTTCGACGATGGATGCCCCAAACAGCAAAATCGGTAGATAGAATGGGAAAATCAGCATGATAAGCACTTCGGACTTAATGCCCATATTGACGGTAGCGGACGCACCAATCGACCCAATTGCCAACATCGCCACCGACCCCACCAACAGCCCTACACATAAATTCAGTAGCCGCTCATCTGGAATGTGTAAAAATACGGAGAGCACCGGAATCAACAGCATAATCGGGAATATAACCGATATCCAATAGCCTATCCATTTTGCCAACACTGTAAAACTCAAATGCTGAGGCAACAATATCCACTGATCCAATATCCCCTCTTCCGCTTCCCGCTGAAACAGTAAGGGCAGCGACAACATGAAAGAGATCATCAGATTCACCCATATAACCGTAGAAGCAATGGCCTGCTGCAACGACGCGCTCATGGAAAAATTATGCGCATACAGCACAATCACAACCACAAAAGATCCATAGATATAAATAAGCTCCTGCTTATTCCTAATGTAACTTGTGACCGTGTATTTCAATATTTGCCAAAACATAATTTTACTTTAAGAAATCCATTTATCTAACTGATTTCAAATATTTTCGCATGATCAGAGGCGACTTTTCCATGCATCGCCATCACCACCATACCACCCTGCTCTTTGCGCGTCGCAGCCAAAGACTCAACCAGCGCAATCCCCTCTTCATCCAGATGCGTCATCGGCTCATCCAGCAGCCACACCTTGGCCGGACTGACAATGAGGCGTGCTAGCGCCACGCGCTGCTTCCAGCCTGCAGATAATGTTTCGCACGGCACGTCACACCGCTTTTCCAGATCAAAATAGCGGATCGCCGCATCAATCAACTCACTGCGACGGTATAAATTTGCCCATAAAGAGATATTCTCTCTCGCCGTCATTTGGGGCTTAATGGCTAATTTGTGTCCCACATATGCAACATTTGCTCCATAAGCGAACACATCCTGAATTTTTTGCTGGTTATAGCGGATCTCTCCCTCATAAGGTGGCACCAACCCAGCCATCACCCGCAGCAAGCTGCTTTTTCCAGACCCATTTTTTCCTTGAATTATAAGGACCTCTCCGGCCTCAACCGTTACATTTAACGACTTAAAAATCAGCCGCCCGCCCCGTTCGCAGCTTACGTTGATGCACTGTAAAGAGTCCTTAATCACGCTTAACGCTAACGTTCTGTTAATAATATTTCGTTACAACGGGTATTCAATTTCGTGTATGTTGCTACACAACGTTTAGACACGCAATATAATTGTTAGAATTATAAAACGCTATTTGGGAGACTATCATGCAAACACTCAGCCACAATTCGCTGAAAACCGAATCAACCCTGCAATCAAACGGTAAATCATACACTTATTATAGTATTCCCAAAGCGTCCGAGGCCTTAGGCGTCGATTTGTCAAAACTACCCTTCTCTATCAAGATATTGCTGGAGAATCTGCTGCGCCATGAAGACGGCCAAAGCGTGGTTTTGGATGACATTAAAGCTTTCGTCACCTGGTTGAAAAATAAAGATAATCCGCATGAAATCGCTTACCGCCCTGCCCGCGTGCTGATGCAAGACTTCACCGGCGTGCCCGCCGTGGTCGATCTGGCCGCCATGCGTGAAGCCGTTGCCGCTATGGGCGCCGATCCGGCCAAAATCAACCCGCTATCACCCGTCGATCTGGTGATCGACCACTCGGTAATGGTCGATAAATACGGCACCAAAAACTCCTTTAAAGAAAATGTGGATCTGGAAATGGCCCGCAATGGCGAGCGTTATGCTTTCCTGCGCTGGGGACAACATGCATTCGATAACTTCCGCGTGGTACCGCCGGGAACCGGCATCTGCCATCAGGTGAACCTTGAATATCTGGCACAAGTGGCCTGGACCAAAGATATCGGCGGTAAAACCGTCGTATATCCGGATACGCTGGTAGGCACGGACAGCCACACCACGATGATTAATGGCTTGGGCGTACTGGGTTGGGGCGTCGGCGGTATTGAGGCCGAGGCAGCGATGCTTGGACAACCGGTTTCCATGCTGATTCCGGAAGTGGTGGGCTTCAAACTCACCGGCACGATTAAAGAAGGCACCACTGCGACCGATCTGGTGCTGACTGTGACCAACATGCTTCGCAAAAAAGGTGTGGTGGGTAAATTCGTCGAATTTTATGGTCCTGGCCTCGACCATCTGTCTTTGGCCGATCGCGCGACCATCGCCAATATGGCACCGGAATATGGCGCCACCTGCGGTATCTTCCCGATCGATCAGGAAACCATCAACTATCTTGAATTGACCGCACGCGACAAAGACCGCATTGCACTGGTTGAAGCTTACGCCAAAGCGCAAGGCTTCTGGCGTGATAAAAACTATGCGGATCCGGTATTTACCGACACACTGGAGCTGGATATGAGCACGGTGGAACCGTCGCTTGCCGGTCCAAAACGTCCGCAAGACCGTATTTCACTGTCAAAAGCGCACACGTCGTTTGACGCCGATTTCGCGTCACTCAACACCGGAAAAACTGACCGCAAAGCGCGCGTTGCGGTGGCTGGCAAAGACTTCTCGATTGGCCACGGTGACGTGGTTATCGCTGCGATCACCAGCTGCACCAATACCTCCAACCCAAGCGTCATGCTGGCCGCAGGCCTGGTCGCCCAAAAAGCACGCGCCAAAGGCCTCACCAGCAAACCATGGGTTAAAACCTCACTTGCCCCCGGATCTAAGGTGGTAACTGAATATCTGGCAAAAGCTGGGCTGCAGGGCGATCTGGACGCACTAGGGTTTACGCTGGTGGGCTATGGCTGCACCACCTGTATCGGCAACTCCGGCCCACTGATGGATGAAATTGAGAAAACCATTAAAGATAATGGGCTGGTGGTTAATTCCGTTCTGTCCGGCAACCGCAACTTCGAAGGCCGTGTGCATCAGCTGGTAAAGGCAAACTACCTCGCCTCTCCGCCACTGGTCGTGGCATACTCGATTCTGGGTAGTGTGAATGAAGACATCACCACCGTATCGCTGGGCAAAGACCAAAACGGTAAGGATGTGTATCTGAAAGACATCTGGCCCACCAACAAGGAAGTTCAGGAGGTGGTGGCCAGATGCGTCACGGCCGACATGTTCCGCAGCAAATATGCGGATGTGTTTGCCGGTGAGCCTGCGTGGCAAGCCATCGAAACGCCCAAAAGCGTCACCTACAAATGGGATAATAGCAGCACTTATGTGCAGAATCCGCCTTACTTTGAAGGCATGCAACGTGAAGCGGGCAATGGCGTCATTGACGATATTAGCAGCGCAAGCATTCTGGCGCTGCTGGGCGATAGCATCACCACCGACCATATTTCTCCGGCCGGTGACATTGCCGCATCGGGACCGGCTGCAAAATATCTGAACGAAAATAAGGTCATCAAGGAAGACTTCAACTCCTATGGCTCACGTCGTGGTAACCATGAAGTGATGATGCGCGGCACCTTCGCCAATATCCGCATCAAAAACGAAATGGTTCCGGGCACCGAAGGCGGTATTACCAAACATATTCCATCGGGCGAAACCATGAGCATTTTCGATGCCGCCATGAAATACAAAACCAGCAACACCCCGCTGGTCATTTTTGCGGGCAAAGAATATGGCACGGGTTCGTCGCGTGACTGGGCCGCCAAAGGCACCTTCCTGCTGGGCGTGAAAGCCGTGATCGCCGAAAGCTTCGAACGGATCCACCGCTCCAATCTGGTGGGTATGGGCGTGATTCCGCTCACCTTCAAAGACGGCATGACGCGCCAGTCCCTCAAACTGGATGGAACGGAAACCATATCGATCAATGGGTTGGCAAAAGGCATTACCCCACGTATGGATGTCAGCTGCACCATTACCCGCAAAGATGGCAGCACACAAACCATTACGTTACTGTGCCGGATTGACACACTTGACGAATTGGCGTACATTCAAAATGGTGGCATACTTCAATACGTTATGCGAAACCTGATCAAGGCAGCCTAGGAAACATAGGGGAGCTATGAAATGAGTGAGGAAATCGTTGTACCGGATACACCGGACAATAAATTCGATCCGGATAACATCTCGCGTATCATTATGCTGGTTTATGGATCGCTGGAAACGGGCGTGCCCTTCTGGTGCTATGTTGCCGTAAAGCCCAGCATGTATGATAACTTCCGCAAGGCCGAGGGCGATGGCTCGCTGGATCTGTATAACTTCGACCCTTATGGCGAGGTGGTGGTTTCCGGCGAGGGCGAACGCCCACCCGTGGAAGTAACGCAAAAAGTGGCCGAGATGTACAATACGGATGCGAGCAAATTCTTCATGCCGATCGATCCGAAAAAGGAAATCGAAGCCAAGATTGCCGCACTCAAGGCGCAAGAGCAGAACAAAGACTAGTGCTGCGTTTATTGTATTGCTTCACTCATTTTCACTACTCGTTACTCCGGTTAGTTCGGGTGGTCTGCATTCCCTCTCCCTGAGGGAGAGGATTCAATGATCGTCACCCCGCATTACCCCGAAAAACCCCCAGAAATTCAGCGAATTGTCACCAAACCGTCATCGACAATTCATGTAACTGTCACACACAATCCCTGCTGCCTGTGGTAAAACGATAGGTAAGGATAGATAAAGCCACGAGCAGTTTGGAGAGAGATTATGGCTACATGGGGAAGCATGCTGAAAGCACCGGGCAACATCGTTAGCGGTGTGGGTAGCGGGATCATGAAAGCGGTGAAGTATACCATCATCGGCGCGGTGGTTGTTGGGTTTGCCGTGGGGCTTGGCGAACTGGCCAAAATCGGTTTCGGGGGCAGCACCAACTATGTGGCGGACGCAGTGAACTCCATTACTAAAACATTAGGACCATACTTCGAAAGTGCCGTTAACGGAATATGGCACTTTTTTAGTCCTTACTCCAACATCATCTCCCCAAGCAAAGATGCCGCCCAAGCACTATTGACCTCAGCAGAAACAGCAGCAAGAGGTACTGGAGAGGCAGCAAGGATTGCAAGCGCGGCCCTCCCTGGTTTGCGTGACACGGTTGCTGCAGCATCTACTAATACCGTTGGCGGCTTTTTTGCCGATACCACCAAGATGATTGGGGAATGGGCGCAATCAATTATGGGGCTTGATCCCAAGAAGATTGTAGTAGATAGCTCCAGAGCTATTGTTGGTAGTGGTACTGCTACCGGCGGCACATTAGATCCAGCTGTTGCTGGTAATGTTCTGCTTACCCCACTTAAGAAGGCAACGGCAGCAGCCATCGCTGTTGGTGGTGCCGGCTTGGCCACAGGCACGGTGGTGGGCAAATGGACAGAAAAAGAAGCGCAACGTAGCGATGCACGCGCACGCGCACTGCAACAACTGGGTTAACGAGTAAGGAACACGCACATGGCACAAGCAGAATCAAAAGGAGTCTTCTGGGGGACATTGATGCCCGGCTTTAGAATGGCCGGCTATGCTTTGGCCGCCGTTGGCGTTACCATTGTTGCCAGTGCCGTCGGTGGCTATGCGTTGACTACCCTTGGGGGAGCCATTTCTCCTGCCGCTGGCGCAACCGCAGCATCGTGGGGTGGAACCATTTCTTCACTAGGGGCGCAATTATCTGGCTTTTCGGCATGGCTTGCCGAAACCGTCATGTGGCCATTCACCAAATTGATGGGGGCTGAAACCGCCACCACAGTAAAAACTGCGCTGGAGGCTGGCAGTAGCTTGGATCCTGCTTATGTGAAAGCTGCAGGAGAGTTAGCAAAAACAGGTGCTGATGCAACAAAAGTGATTTTCCCCGGAGCCGATATGGCTGGAACAGCCGCTCGCGCCGGCGTCGGCATAACAGCTGGCCTGACCGGCAGCGCGGCAATCGCCGCAGCAAACAGCTCAGACCGCTCGGCACAAAAAGCCGCCATCGGCAAATTCACCGAGCGTGTGCTGCAAGAGCGCGAACTGGCGCAACTTGTTGGCCAAAATCGTCAGGTCTAGGTTTTTCGTCTTATCTTTAGGGGGATTCTCCCCCGCTACCGCGCCCCCTCGTTCGCTTTGCTCCGGCTCGCGCTGCGCGCTACGCGTTTTCTTTTATGGGGGATTCTCCCCCGCTACCGCGCCCCCTCGTTCGCTTTGCTCCGGCTCGCGCTGCGCGCTACGCAGTGTCTCCTCTCTGACTTGTCTTTACCCACTTCATGCGGGTAATCCACCAGAATTCACCTCACCTTCCATACTCTGTGCTTGATTATGGCGCGCAGGTGCTTTATTCGACTGCGATTGGCGGGGTGTAGCGCAGCCTGGTAGCGCGCTTCGTTCGGGACGAAGAGGCCGGAGGTTCGAATCCTCTCACCCCGACCATCCTACGCCCTGCGGGCTTCGGATGGCAAAGCCATACGGAACCGCACCTTGGGCGTTGGATGCGCTACGAAGCCGAAGCGACAGCGGAGGCGAAGGAGGGCTTGTGTTCTACGTTTACCTACTCAGAAGTATTGATACGCCTGACCAAACTTATGTTGGATTTACAAAAGATTTGAAGGCTCGCTTACACGCACATAACGCAGGTGAATCTAAACACACCGCAAAATATGCCCCGTGGCGGTGCAACCAATCCTCTCTTCTCTTTAGACTACCATTGACATTTCAGCGATCGGCATGAAATCGGTGCAGCACACGATGAAACACCGGCACCAGCAATAAACCGCCACACACAACCAGAAAAATGCCCGAATAGATGGCATAAAAGGCGGCAAAAAGCTTGCCTGCAGTGGTATGGAGCGCATCTATCTCTCCCATACCTCCCAAAATCATCGAGGCATTCAAGAGCGCATCTATCCACGGCATGGATTCAAAATAATGATACCCCATGATCCCGCCCCCCAAAGAGATCAGCAGCAACAGCAGCGTAAATCCCAGCCAGCAGACCATCCGACCGGCAAAGGCCTTGCGTGAAAGTATCGGTTTCGTTTGGTGCTCAAACATAGGCGCTTATTACCACATCGGCGCGGTGAACCATAAGAGAATTTGTTGTGCCTTCATTATCTGCTCTCTGATTGAATCATAAAGGTGGCTTTTAACCCCGGATCATTGTCTTCCAGCACAAGATTCCCCTGATGAAGCCCCGCCACAGCATTGACCAGACTCAATCCCAGCCCATGACCACTGGTGTTGCGGCTTTCATCGAGCCTGAAGAAGCGCTCTTTTGCCTTTTCCAGAAAATCTTTGGGAATCCCTGCACCATTATCGGCCACCACCAGTGTGACTGCGGGATAGATTTCCGTCAAACGGACATCAATCGTACCATGTTCTGGTGTGTATTTGCAGGCATTATCGATCAGATTCACGACTGCTTGTCCCAGCAGCTGTTTATCACCCCGTAATATCATGGGCTGGTCTGGCAGTTTTAGTATCAGTTGGAGATGCTTATCCTCATAAATCGGTTGATAAAAATCGATCGCATCTTTGACCAGCTGCCGGAAATCAACGCGCTCAAACAACTCGGTTGCCGTGCGCGTTTCTGCCTTTGCAATGTTGAGGATATTCTCAAACATAGCAATCAACTCATCGACCTTGCCCACATGCTCTGCAACCGCCAAACGAGTCTCTTCATTCAGCAAAGGGCGTTCTGCCAATGCTCTCAGCTCAAGGCGTAACCGGCTCAGCGGCGTGCGCATGTCATGCGCAATCGCATTGCTGGAATCCTTGAACGCAAACAGCAGCGATTTAATCCAGTCCAGCATGCGGTTGATATTATTGGCCAGCTTGTCAAACTCGTCATTTGTCCCATAGGTATGAATGCGGTAATCGATATTACCATTCATCACCATATTGCAGGCCTGATTAAAGCCGCGAAAATACCGCACCAGAAGCCAAACAATAAACGTGCTAATAAAAAGAGAAATAGCAAATGATAACAAAAAGTTGTTTATGATTAAGTCCACAAATCCATCGCGCATTGCATCCACCCGCTCCAGATCATAACCAACCAGCAGCGCCGCGCCTTGTGGATATTCGGATACGCTGACCAGTAAATGCAGCGGCACATCCTCATCCTTCTGCTGAATAGTGACTTCCGCATATTCTTTACCTGCCATCGAGATCGCAGGCCACTCAACCAGATTACCTGTCAGCACCGACTGCCGCCTCAATAACATGTAGAGATGCTTATCACGTATCCCTTCCGAAATTGTATTGAGCGATTTTTCCAGATAGGAAATGCCATGCAGTTCCACCTCTTCATCCATCTCTTCTTTGTGTGCATCGATGATGAGCTGAACATCCTCCAATGCGGTATCGATGGTCTGCTGGTAAATTAACACGCGTTGCCCAAGCAATAATGCGCTCATTGCCACAAAAATAGCCAGCCCCACACGAAAAGAAAAACTGCGGATATAGGGCCTGAGCCTAATCTTTCGCACTGATTTTATATCCCGCCCCTTTGATGGTTCTGATGAGTGCCTTTTTGAAAGGCTTATCCACTTTCATACGCACCTTGCTCATTTGCGCATCAATCAAATTCGTATTCGGGCTGAAATGAAAATCCCATACTCCCTCCAGCAGCATGGTTCGGGTTACGACCTGTCCTTCCCGACGCATCAGAAACTCCAACAGCTGAAATTCTTTCGGTTGCAACTCAATCAATACCCCCTCACGCATCACCTCGCGAGTGAGTAGATTCATCTCCAGCTCCCCCACCACCAGCTTGGTGCGCTCCGACTGTTCTGGAGTGGTCCGTCGTGCGAGCGCTTCCACTCGAGCAAGCAATTCTTCAAATTCAAATGGCTTAGCAAGATAGTCGTCGCCTCCCGCCCGCAGCCCCTTCACTCTTTCTTCTACCTTGCTTAATGAACTCAGCACCAATACGGGAGTCTTATTGCCGCTTTTGCGTAATGTCTCAATGATGGCCAATCCATCCAGTTTAGGCAACATCCGGTCTACTACCATCACCTCGTATTTCTCTTCTGTTGCCAGAAAAAGGCCATCCATCCCATCTTTGGCCCGATCAACATTATGTCCTGCCTGCTTGAGCCCCTGAGTGACAAACTGGGCGTGCCCCTCATCATCTTCTACTACCAATATCCGCATGGATACTCCTTGATATGACTGTGCCGCGCATTGAGTATAACCCAAGCGCGGCACATGGATAGTGCATTCAGAGCGTTGGAGCGTTATTTCGCCTTGTGCTCTTTTTTGCACGCTTCAATGGCTGCTTTATCGCCTTTGTGCTCTTTTTTGCACGCTTCCATAGCAGCTTTGCTGTCGTTGGCAACGGCTGCGCCAGCAACGCCAGTGGCAATAACGGCTGTCATGACTAATGCGGTTACGAGTTGTTTCATAAGAGTCTCCTTTAAGGTTGTGTTGTGATTATCATTAATCACCAAGACCCCATACCTATACCCCTCACCCCAGCGTCATTCTCACTCCAGTCTCAATTATTGTTGAGGTTCGCGCATCCCAGCCAATGTCACAGAATCTTCACACGCTGAATAGCGCAGTTTTGCTAGAATAAAATGGTGTGAAACCCTGAATTTCAGCAGCATAAGATATCGGTCATGACTTCGGATTCAGATATTTTAAAACAGTGTCAAACAGCAGCGCTCAAGCCGCTATTGGATCAGGCAGCGGGCACTCTTCCCCTAGAATTCTCATTAGCGAGTTTACTTGAATCACCGGCCTTGCAAAGAACTCCTTATATTCAACAAATTGTTCGCCAACCTAACATTAGTGGACACGAAGTGGCGGTGCGAGGAGTAGAAGATAGTATTCGTGCCGCGGTATTCGGACGTGAGACCTACAAATGGTACAAGGGAAATCCGGTGTCATGGACCAGAGACATCGCGCTTTACCTTGGTTTAAATGCTGTATTTGATGTTGCGCGCCATGGTGGAAAATTAGCAGGATTTGAACTGGATTATGGCATGTATACAAGAGGTGGCATTGCCGCATATACAACCGCTGATGAGCGCGGCGCGGCACGCCATATCAATACTATTCTATCAAATGTGGAGGATATAGATCGCCTCCCGCCTGATTTGAGATTACTCGCAGAGAAGCAGCGCGACATCAAACAACTAACCTCTACTCTCGCAAGCGACTTCCCAACGCCAGGTACGTCCGAATTTACCAGAATGCCGCGTGAACAGCGGCTAGCCTATGAACGTCGCGCTTTGGGGCTACGCGATGCCGAATTTCAAAGTCTGGAAATGGCACATCAGTATGTTCAAGAGCGCATCAAACAACTGGGGGAAAATGCCACGCCCGCGCAGGTGCTGCAACTGGCCACCGCGGCGATTGCCGTTGGTTGCCACCACACACCGGCACCCGACACCGGCACGATCTCTGCCGAATTGCATCCATCCGGCGTTACATCCACCAGAACACGTGCGGAAATAGCCGCAGCGGTAACGCTGCCGTAACACGCTATTTCTTATTACGCTCAGCCGCTTTTTCGAGCTTTTTGCCGCCCGTTTGAATATCCTGACCCAGCCCTTCCATGGTGTTGCAGGCCGTCAGCGCCAGCAGTGACGCAATCACAATTAAACGTTTCATAGGTCTCTCCCTGTAACCAAAACAATGCGGCATTCTAAATAAAATTTCTGAAAAAACGCAAGTGCAATGCAGCAAAAAGAGCTAACTTTTCATGAAAGATTCACACTGTGGAGGACGATCATTCCTTATACTAAGCGCTAAATAACCTCTTGGTTTGCAAGGAGCCTGCAGATGAGTGATAACATTGGCAGTTCGATCATCAACCTGATCAACACCATTCGCATTGGCGATACCGCCGATATGAGCCGGGTGAATAATAGCCGCTATGAGCAAGACCAACGCGCCCAGCACATAAGGACACTTATGGT
>Ga0214923_10003170_pt1 | contig 20899 bp, 21 predicted proteins | sample LL1510_MetaG_FD_177993 | JGI IMG/M metagenome (GOLD analysis project Ga0214923, IMG submission 177993) | Freshwater microbial communities from Lake Lanier, Atlanta, Georgia, United States - LL-1510 | ecosystem: Environmental > Aquatic > Freshwater > Lake | place: USA: Georgia | collected...
CGTGCACCAAGATGTCGTTGTAGCTCGTTCATTGCTTCATACGCAGGTGCGAGATTGGTCAAGAGCTCAGTACGAATAGCCCCATATGCGCGCCACGCATTGCCTCTGTCGGTCACAAGCATGCGTTGAGCATTCAGATCCACGGATACGCCACGTCTGACTCTCATGGCAATTGCCTTTGCAGAATTGGGATGCGGTGCTTGAGCACTACCACCACGACCACGTCCGCGACCACGTCCACGACCACGGAAAGAAGGGGCTCCAGCGACATTCATTGTAGGTTTGATTTTGATTCTGCCTATAAGTTAGAACTTGATGTTCAGTGCCACGTGGCGAAGCGAAGAATGCCACGTGGCGAAGCGAAGAAAGTGCCACGTGGCGAAGCGAAGAAAGTGCCACGTGGCGAAGCGAAGAAAGTCATGTGTGTTGGACAACGGCCTAGGGGTACATGGTACTTTATGTTGGTCAGGCTGTTTCGTTCCCGACAAGACACCAGCTGACACGAGTCAACACAACTTCAAAGGCAGAACCAAATTGACCAACAAGTTCAACACCATGGCATCAGTAACTCCTTATTATGGCAAGCATCACGAGCCACAACCTGATGATTGGATCTTAAGATTTAAGCCGGAGTCTGAAGAAGCATTGAATAAAAGTTATGCGATGTTTCAAGGAGGTTTACTGAACATTTGGATTATGCACTTGGAACTCAAGAGAGTCGTGAATGAAATGGAACCATCCGAAATGTGTTTTGCCTTTCATCAAATTTTAAATTGCTTCACCTGTTCTAACAAAGAAGTCTTGAGCATGGAAGCAAGACAATGGCGTAATAATGTACGCCGTGGTTTGATGAAGGTCAAAAGAGACTTGTGCCATTCCGCATCTATTTGGGGGAAAACATACTACACGTTGGTGCTCGAAGCGGAAGATATCAATCCTGATCCTGTTCTATTGTTGTATTTCCAATACATGGTTGGTGGGAGCTATGTGTACTTCTTTCCAAATGAGAAGAATCGTGATTCTATTTTTAAGTTTGTGAATGATTTGCCTAAGGATCAGCCTATTGGAGAGGAGAAGCACGAGGCTGATGCGTAATTACTGTTCGTCGATGTCTTCGTCTTTGAATATCCTCTTTACCAATCGATCGAATATTTTGAATTCATCAATAGAATAAGTGAATCGTTTTGTTTCTATTAAGTTGTTGTCTTTGTCGAGTAATTCTAAAATAGCAGAAAATGTCCCATTGGCATGGTCAAACTGAATATAGCTGAGTTGTGCGTTTTCAATCTGTTGAACAATCGTCTTCGTCTTTTGTTTGATCTTTGTCTTAATCATTTTATATATATTGAAGATTAAAGTAATCTTCGTGCACTGTAATAAAAGTTATAATTTGCACCATTTACGGTTCTTATTTGGACGTTACTTCCAGCAACTGTCTGTATCAAGATGTTGTTCTGGTTCAATGCAACAACTAATCCATTTGCCCCTTCTTCCTGGTAACAAATGAACAATCCATAATTTCCATCGTTCGCTCTTGTATTTATGCTCAAAAGATAATTCGCATTTCCAGCCATAGCAAAGAGCGTAGTATAAACGGCACCAATATTGACTGGGCCTCCAATTTCATCTTGAAACGTGCTGTAAGTCAATTCGGATATAACAGGATCGTAATATAAATCTCTCATAGCTGTTGTCCTATTTGTCAACCGAATAGGGTTAATGTAGCATCTTCCGGTACCTAAAGTGTTCAAAGCTGAAGTACCAGCATTCATAACAATCGTTTGGGCATGTTGATTTAAATAACCTGCTCTATAACCGATTGCAATGGAATCATTTCCTTGTGAGGTGCTTCCTGCTTCATAGCCTATTGCAACGCACTCAGCTGATTGTCGAGTTTGGCCAGCTAAATAACCTATTGCAACAGCACCTGTTCCTTGAACAGAAGCCCCTGATAATGTACCAATTGCTAGACCCTGTGTTTGTTGAGCGCTTTGTCCTGCTCTATCTCCTACGGCAATCGAACCTATTTGTTGGGAACTTTGTCCCGATTGAAATCCAATTGAAATTGTAGTTCCTCCTTGATTCGATTCTCCTGACTGCATTCCAATTGAAATTGAATTTGAATTTTGGTTGCATTTGCCAGAATCAAGCCCAATTGCGATACACTGAATTGATTGTGAAGTATTTCCGGCTCCATTTCCAATGGCTATTGAAGAACTACTTTGAGTTGTTGCTCCAGCGTTTGAACCAATCGCTATTGAATTACTATTTTGATTTGCATTACCAGCAAAATAACCAATCGAAATAGCATTTGATCTTTGTGATGTTCTGCCATTTAAAACGCCGATAGCAATAGCATTTGAAGCTTGGGACGTTTGGCCTGTTTCTGAACCAATTGCAATTCCTCCTATTCCTTGAGAATTATTTCCAGCTCTATAACCGATTGAAATGCCAACATTTTGTTGTGATGTTCTTCCTGCTTCAGTACCTAAAGCAACAGTTAAGGTTCCTTGAGCTACCTCTCCTGCTAAGCTTCCAAGATGAAGTTTCGTATCATTTGTATTCAAATTTGCAATAAAACCATTTGAGCCTGTCATTGTAGTTGTATTTAGAAAGGCAATGTTAGCTCCAGTTGATTGTATATTTAAAGTTGAGATTGAGTCAGTCCATTCCGTTGATCCATTAGTCAGAGCAGATAACAAGTTACTTTGATTCGGACGGCCTTGAGGAAGCCTAAAGCTGTTATTTCTACTATTAAATTGATTGGCAGTAGGAGCCAGTAATGCAGTTACAAAACCTTGATATTCATACAAAGATGTACTACCGTTGAAGATAAAAACATACGTCCGATTTACATTTCCAGCTGGTAAAGTAAGATTTGAAGGCATAGTTGAACCTATATTTGAAATTGCGCTTCCTAAGGTTGCGTTCATGTAGTAATAAACGGGTTGTCCATTTGGAATAACAACACCATTTCTTGCTGGGAGATAAACCAAGCTTTGATAAGATGAATCATTTATGATTAAACCATTCTGAAAATTATTAGTAAAAACTAAAGGGTCAGTATAGGCTGGAGATGCAACACCAGCATAATAATTTTCAGTATAAAATCTTAAGATATTCCGACAAAGATCATAATTATTGACAACCCTTGTGTCAGCTTCTAAGTAGTTCGTAAAATATCCAGTACCAGAATTAACTTGACCTATAGTTGCAACGGGAGCTTCAATATTTTGAGCTCTTATAAGATTAAAAGTCCCAGTTGTACCTCCAATATCTCGGACAGCAATCGTGTTGAAAAATCCTAAGTTTCCAGTAGATGATTGAAAAGCTAATAGATTTACATAGCCAGTATTACCTGTTGAACTCAAATAAGTCAATGCGTTTACAAAACCAGTATTACCTGTTGAACTCAAATAAGCCAATGAGTTTACAAAACCAGTATTTCCAGTATACGAAAGTCCTGAAAAAGTATTAGAAAATGTTGAAGTTCCAGTGGAACCTGTATATGCTAAAAACCCAAAGATGCCTGTTGATCCAGAACATCCTTGATTAAATTGGCAAGGGGCGTTCCACGTGGTATATCCACTAAAAACTGAAGAATTAAATACATTAAAAGTAGGACCATTTCTTCTTTGTAAAGAGAATGCATTTGAACTTCCGTCATATATAAGTTCAAAGCCGAAGCTGTCAGAAAATTCTTTTAAAGAAAGTCTAGATTGCAAGCCGTCCGAAGTTAGTACTTTAATTTCAGAATTGACTCCGCTTGAAATTAAGCTTATATCACCTGAACTTAAAATTGTCCCCTGAACGTTTAAGTTTCCACCAGTAGCGGCGCCATATCGAAGGTTTGTAAAAAAACCTGTTGTTCCAGTCATTGTTAAAGCTTGAAACGTATTACAGTATCCTATGTTTCCAGTCAAATTAGGAAATCTCCCATTATTGTAAGAACAAAGGTTTCCAGCAACTGTATTTATAAACCCTGTTGTCCCAGTAGCAATGTCCCATCGCATGTTTGTCAAGTACCCATTTGCTCCGGTGATTCCTTGGACTCCAATTTGGGCAATGTAACCAGTGGAAGCGGTAAGATTTACAGCTGATAAGTTAGTTGAATTCAAATTGGTGCCAGTTGCACTTGCGAAGGTTAAATTCGTCACAGTATCATTTACGATGTAAGCATTGTCAACAAATAAATTTTGAGTAGTTAATGTGGGGACATTTATATCATCAACACTAAGACTGTAAAGATTTGTCAAAGCTTGATAGCCTGAATCGTCATTCATTTTATAAATATCTAAGATTTTTTATTTTCTTGCATTATATTATAAAAGAAAATGTTAGAAGAATTCCGTGAGCAAGTCTGGGCGCAATACAGCCCGCTAGGAATCAATGGATATTTGTTTGATGAAAACGATGTCACGAATGCAGAGATTGTGCTTGTTACTCGAGTGATTTACGATTCCAAGCATCATAGTGCTGATGCTAAAAAATTTAATCAAAAATGTATGAATTTAATTCGTGATATGTTATTATATTTGAAATCGATACGATTGCGAGATGAGAATGGGGAGCCTAAAAAATTAGAGTACGAAGATGAGATAATTGAAATTTTGAATAAGAAAAAACCTGTTAAATTCTAAAGAAACACAATGATCGAAGACGAAATGATAAATTACGAACAAGAAGGAGAAGGTTTGTTTGTTCGAGACGAAGCAAATTTACCTCCACCAGTCAGAGCTTTGTTGGCGGAAGTCAAAGATGAAAAAATAACCAGTGTTCAATCGTGGAGGTATCCATTGATGAAAGATGTTCAAAATTTTGTAAAAAAGTTTATAAAACTTCCATATGATTCCGTGTATCATCTAGGTTTGAATTTAAATGGAAAGTACAACCTTGAGAAAGATGTAGTTATTAAATTTACCCGAGGCGGACACAGGGGTGATACAAATGAAAACAAAACAAGTGTTTATCCAGTTACAAAAGATATTACGTTTGGTGAATTATTTGATCAATTAAGAATTAAGATGGGGAACAGGCTAAATTTTTACGATGCAGAAACCGAAAATTGTCAGGACTTTTCATTAGCCATACTTTCAGTCTTGGGTATTAATGATCCAGCATTAAAAAATTTTATAAAACAAGACGCTAAAGCAATCTTTAAATCAGCCGGATGGCTTGAAGGCTTATTTAAGGTAGGAGCTTCGTTATCAACATTAAAAGATCAAATAGTGGACCGTTTTAAATACGGAGAGGGAGTAGGGGACCAGTCCCCTACGACCCCTAAAGGAAGGGAGGTTGTAGGAACCGTAGGTTCTTACGGTAGAGGATCATCAATGTATGAATATAATTTTGGGATGCCAAAATGTAATATAGCCATTTAGTTTTGCTTTTCTTTCATTTTTTAAAAAAAAAAATTATGTTTGACTCAAGTAAATGGCAGAAATTTTCTCAAGCGAAATAGTTTACAGTACAGCTGTTGCTAACCACGGTTCGTATCTTTATAGAAAGATCCAATCTCAGAATTTTAACGGAGCAATCACTCTCTCAAACGCTAGTTCCAGTTCTCCTGTGCAATTTCAAATCAGCCCCATGGTTTGGAATCCTAGCAAATCGTATTTGAATTTTGATCTATCATGCACTTTACCTGGAGGCGCCCCTCTGTTTTTGCAATGTGAAGGGAATTTACTTAGTTTAATTTCAAGAATTACAGTTTACTCAAGTTTGACCTCTGCGATCTTACTTGATTTGACCAACGTTGAAAAATATGCCGCTCTTTTAGTTCCCGCCTCTACTAATCTAGTTGAGTTTATGACCAAAAGCGGAACTGCAAAAGCAACCCAAACTAGTTTAGCAGCGGCCCAACTTCAACCAACAGAAGTAATTGCTCGTTGTGATGATACATCTGCGAATAACAAATTTAAGAACAATACAGAAGGTTTTGTTTCTTATACGGCAAGAGTAGGCTCTTATAACAATAGTACTAACGCAACTGCTTTGCACATCAGCGCATCAATTAACTTGAAATCATTTGTCCACACGATTCTAGCTTTAAACAAAGATATTTATCACACCGAAAACTTGATTATTGATATCTACTTCAACGGAACAAATAACTTTGTGACAAGATCAACAACGGCAGCGGATCCAGTAACTGGGGCTGCCGTGACTGATACTGCTGTTACCCTTAATAATTATTGCATGCAAATTGCTTCAGAGTCGAACCTCAGAATCAGTGCACAAGTCATAGATAGCGTAATGAAAGGAGGAATCAGCTTACCTTTTTGTTATCCCACTTGCATCCGACAAAGCCTCCAATCAGGTTCAGCACAATCGTATTCTATTAGTCTCACCTCCGCTTATGGAAAACGATTACTTGGAATTATATCAGCTCCGTTCTTGACAGGAATTGCAACCTTAAATATTCACCCACGTGGTAACTTGCAAGTATACAATACATTTATGAATTCCATTCCTATCAGATATCAGCAGGGTTTCAACTGCTTGTTGTCAGAAGATTGGATGCTTGGAAACCAAGAATATGCAAATCAATCAGCTATTCAAGATCTAATGCAGTATACTAATGCTGAATGGTTTCATGCAGATATGTTTACCAGACCCTTGCCTCTTTGGGCTCTTGACCAGACTGTCATTGACGGCTATGATTTGTCTACAACTCAATCTGTCTACAGTATTCAAGCAACTCTTTCAGCAGCGCAAGACTTTGTTTGGGTCAGTGTTCTCCTAGGTCAGAAGACAGTTACATTTTCTCCTCAAGGAATTATTGTCAATTAAAAAATTTAAATAATTATTTTATAATATTTAATATTATAAAAATGAATCCAGATTTTAAAATTACAATGAAATCAGACTACAAGGGATGGACTTTAGAGGAAGTCTATGAAAGCGATATTGCTTACTTATTTTACTTAATTCATACCCATAAAGTTCCTGATGCTATGAAGAAATTAATCATCGATTTTTTATACTCGAAACCGGCTTTCAAAGAAACTGCTGATAAACTTAATTTACAACCTAATTAGATTCTTCAAGAGAATTAAATTCAACAACCATTCCAACGGAGTCATTACCAAGACCATTGTTTGAAGTAGAAGCTACAGTTCCATTCATGTTTAATAAAATAAAGGTATAAGAACCTTGAACAGATTCAGGTTGGAAAAATTTAATTTCAACATCTGATATAGGCGTAGACGCATATGTATTATCTTGAAAAAGAACGCCAAGAGGCTGGTTCGCATCTCCGAGATTGGACATTAAAACTACATAATCAGTCTTACCTAGTGTGCTAGCTTCATATGCAATCGATTTGACGTGAATTTTTGATACTTTAAAACCAACATCAATACTTGCTGTTGTAGTAGGAGAAGCATTGAATTGCAAAGATATAAACTTAGTAATCTTCATTTATTATAAGAAATTTAAATATTTTAAACAATAAATGGCTCGTCCCAGAAGAATTTACAAGACGAAGAAAGACAAATATTATTATTTAGTCAAAGGAAAGAGAAAGTATATTAAAGTCCCAGCTGGGATGACTCAAAATCAATTAGTAAAAATCAATTTGAATCTAGGCAAAGCAGAACCTAAAAGACGCAAACGAAAGAGAAGAGTTGTAAAAGTACAACCCAAGGGACAAGTGGGAGCTCTTCCTCGATACATGCAACCAGCTGGGTTAGCTCCGTCTGCTATTACAACGGTTACGGTAAGTCAACCACCTACGAATCCATTGCAAGGTGCTGAAAGAATAGTTGGACCAGCTGGACCACCAGGACCTGCTGGAGAACGTGGACCTATGGGACCGGCTGGACCTGTAGGAGCTATGGGACCTGCTGGAGAACGTGGACCTCCAGGCGAAGCTGTTGTAGCTATTGATGAACCTAGAGAAGCAATGGATGTTGAAGTAGCCAAACCTATTGATGAAGCTAGAGATACAGAGATGCGTGAAGCGCGTATTAGGCGTTTATCTTTACCTGCTGTAACGCCTCAACCTAGATTAGCTTTACCAGATGTAGTGAGATCATTATCAGCTGAAAGTATTGGTCTGTTAGGTGGTCCCACATTTGAGGGAAAACCTTGGATTCAAAGTACACCTCCTCCAACAACTTCTGTATATAAACCTTTGGTAGCAGGTAGTTCACCAGTTATAGAGGATATTGGAGGAGGCGCTGAAGCTTTCCCAAGTCCTATTATAAGGAGTGCTTTACCTCAAGAAAAACCATCTCTTATGATTGAAGCTCCTCCTACTTCAACCAATATAGGCATAGAAGATGTTGAAAGAAGAGTTACACGCTTTTTTGATGCAGAACAATACTTTAAAAAATATATGACAGATAGATTACTTTTAAAATTAGATGGAAAAACATACATGAATTTTGATTATGTAAAAAGAGTTTTTGAAAATCAAGGGTTTGATTTACCCGATCTATATGACACTATGTTATCAGGTGGACTTCCTCAAAATGCAGAATTTAAAACATTTCAAGGAAAATTTTTGCCTATGCCAATTAGATTTCGGTTTGGTGAACCAATAATAGATTTAGAAGATGCAAAAGACTATCTTGCTTTTCTAATGACTAAACAAACTCCTGTTGAAAGTAAGGCTGATTTGAACGAAGAACCCCCAGCTACAGTACCTCCTATCAGTACTCCTCCCATCGTTGTCATGGCTCCAGTAGAGGGTTTAAGTCTTGCAGAAAGAGACGAATTGGACGCCATTAGACAAATGTTAAATGAGGACGAAATTGAACGGTTTGCAATGCATCAGCGACAAATGTTGAACAAAGGAGATATTGGTGGAACTGTAGAACCCAATGCAATGGTGGTAGGCAAAACACCTAAAGGTTTGACTACTTTTTACACACCTATAGGCGCTGAATTTGACGAGATTGAAAAAGCTGGAGAACTTCTTAGTGAACCACCAAGTGAACCAATTTCATATCCAATTGCACCAACATATTCTTTAATTAGCCCAGCATTAAAGATTACTGGTCAATTATCTTCAAATCCTATTGACGCAATTATTAGTATGCCAGAAGAAGAAAAAACTGATCTTTTAGCATTAACAGCTGGAGAACAAATGATTACTGCGCCATCTGAAACTACAAATTTAGTGAAACGAACCGCAGAAGAAGCTGGGTTAGAAGAACCTATATTACCACCTCCGAGTTTAAGAGAACCATCAGTGCCATTGCTAACGGAAGCTGAAGATCCTGAAGTGTTATGGAGGCAGAAACGAACTGCAGGACAAGCAGGATTAAAAGACAAAGGTCAAACTGTTGCTCCTTTTCTTCGTATACCAACTCAACCTTTGCTTACAGAAGGAACCAAAACCAGTTCTCTTGAAGTTATAGAAGAAGAAAAACCCAAAAGAGGAAGAAGAAGTAAAAGAGTAGAAGTTGTAGATGACGAACCAAAACCAAAAACAAGACGAAGTGGTAGACTGAGTAGAGCAAGATATGTTCCACCAGAAGCTAGTGAAGATGATACTGATATTTTAGGCCTTGGTTCTCAAATGAATAAATTATCGATTAAAGATAAAGATGATGGTTTGTGGAATGATGAAATTGAGAAGATGCTTGCAAAACGTCTGCGTAAAGATGTTCCCGTAGTTGCTAGTGACATGGTTAAAACTTTGTATCCTGAAGTTCGACCTAATCAAAAGAATTTTGGTTTTATTATGAACACTGCTCCCTCAAGCTCTGATGGTTCAGGTGAAGGTGATAATGAGCAAGGGCATTGGGTTTCAGTGTTTATTGACAACGAGGATGATTTCCCAAGCATTGAATATTATGATAGCTTGGCTGAAGGAAATCCAAAACCACATGTATTAAAACATCTTAAGAATATTGCAAGAATAATGAATCCTGAAACCATGTTTAAATTGAAAGTCAATAATCTAAAATTGCAATCCGATGATAGTCCAGATTGTGGTTGGTTTGCAATGAGATTCCTTGAGAGGAGGCTTGGAGGCGATTCTTTTTCTGAAGCTTCAATGTACGATAAATACATGGAAAAAATTCGTCCGTCGCATGAAGAACATGGTGACCGCGATATTGAAAAATATAAACAATCTTTCAGAAGTTTTCTCTAGTATATAATAAAATATGAAAGGAAAAGGAAAACAACGCATGCGTGGAAAAGGAGTTTTTGAAGACATCGGGCAATTCACCCAAAATTTAGGTAAAAGACCAATTTCAACAATTGCCAAATTGGCTCTGCCGGCTCTAGGAGGCGGTTTAGGATCAGCTCTTGGAGGAGCAATAGGAACTATTGCGGTACCCGGTGTTGGAAGCATAGGTGGTGGGCTTGCCGGCGGAGCGCTTGGGGAGTTAGGGGGGCGCAAGGCAGCCGATTGGCTTGAGAGTCAAGGTTACGGACGTAACAGAAGAAAGATGATGATGTATGGCAGGGGAATGACCTTAGGTCAAAACGGATTGGTTCAAATGAGTGGTAAAGGGAAACAGTCTGGAAGAGGGACAACACCATTGTCTTATGTCACACCAAGCTATGGTAGAATTTATGCATAGAAAAAAAAGAACAAAAGAACCTTGTGCGCATTCTTTGCAAGGATATGTCGAATGGCAGGAACAGGATACTGCTCAAACTCTGATACTTCTAGGGTGTCAGTCCGGATCTAACACAGTTTCTGGTGATCAATCAGAAACGGCTCCTTTCCATATAGCCAGCTAGTACATCAAACCCCAAGTATCTACCCCATCGTACTAGTACGATTTACCCAGAATTATCATTCTTGACACAAGAAAGAAGTACAAAGGAACGTAAGGAGATTCGAACTAGGGGGTAGTCCAGTTGTCTTCTCGATTTTTCCCACTATACTATCGAACTTGGTGAAGAAATGTGTTTTATTAGTATGTATAAGCTTCAATAATATAATTTCACAATTATACTATTTAATTATTGTCAACTTCTTTGTCTACATATTTCAACAACCGTTCAGGATTGGATTGTCCCAGCTTGTTTGCATCTTCGTGCAATTCTTCAAGATCAACATGACCGTATTTGTTGGTTACCCAGATGTGTCGAAGCAAAGTGCTTGAGATGTTCTTTTGGAAAATATCATTGAGCATTGCGTTGATCTTTGTTTGCGTCACAGGTTTACCGTCTGCTGTTGTGAGGAGATGATCATAAGGGTTCTTCAAAGTCCATTTCTGGATGATGGTTTTTAGAGTGTTTGGAATCAGTATTTCTTGAGTGCCCATTCTGCCTGCATTCTTGTATTGATTGAAAACAAAGACACTCTTATTTTTCTTTGACTTTGGAAGCATGTAATTGTCTTTGCCTGTGTCATAGTTGCGTAGTTTGAAAGCAGTATAATCGAGACTGCGCCGAGGAGGAATCAATACATAGCACGACAGAAGCACGTAATTCATTAATTTTCTAAAATTAGAGACTGTCAATGTATTGAGTTTAAACAGCGGTTCAGCTTCGGTTTTGAGAGATTCATAGATCTTGAGTACTTCTTCCCAAGAAATATAGTTCTTTTTCTGTCGTTCAGTCATGCTTTGCTTGATTTCATTCTCTTCATTTTCAAGTTTGTCTTTAGCTACGATTGTGCGGAGGCGGTTGATCACGTCAGAGGTTTGTTCAGAAGGAGTGTCTTCGTCGAGGAAGACGATGAGGGCGGACATCTTGGTTTTGCGGACATTGAGCTTTTTGTCATTGAGGTGGTTGATGATGGCGTCGATGTTGTCGACAATGATTTGCGGAGAATCGACTTCGACATTGAGATGCTTCCCGATGGATCGGATGCCAGACTGGTAGGTTTTGAGCGTGCTTTGAGATACATTGGGACGATTTTTTTTCAAAATTTCAACGATTGATGACATTATATATTTATTAAATCCAAGATAAAATTAAATTCAAAAAAGAAATTAAAGACGACGATAATTACGATGAATACTGGGTTTGCTTCCCCAAAAAGCAAAACTTCTATTGATCAAGTCACAACAGTAGTAGACGAAGTCCCCATAGTGATTTTGATCATCTGATAAATGTTCACGGTACTCTGAGTACAGATTACAAATAAGAAATTTTTCACCAATTTCACGTTTGATCATAATATGTTCAAACATATTTTGACTTAATAATAGAAACATATAGTTTTGTAAGTCAGTTTCTTTAATTTCAATTTCCATTTCTGGATAATCAACACCACAAGATTTAATTTTTATATAGACTTCTTCTTTTTCTTCTTCATCTTCATCATCTTCTTTCTCTTCATCATCTTCATCATCTTCATGTTCATTACGAACTACATAAAGAGAATGACGTCTTAATTCGTGCTTTTTAAAAGTCCATAAAACAACATCAAACAAATACTGAGGATTTTGAACTTTTTTAGGACCATTTTTTTTCAAATATTCTGCAACTCGTAACATATCACCTTCAGACATATGTTTGGTGCATGTTTCCAAAATAGCATTACGAATATCAGTAGAGGAGGTTGTAGATGGGGCTTCCATGGTTGAGTTGATTTTGGTTTTGTCTTTGTCAATGACTTTGATAATAATTTTTTATAAATATTTTAAAAAATATATTTTATGTCACGTGCTTACATATTTTATGTCACGTGCTTATGCCACGTGGCAATATCTTGAAAATATTTGAACTAAAATAATAAATATATCTAATATATCTAAAATATTCTTGAACAGCAATACTAGGGAGGTAGATAAATAAACGCGTTTATTTATCTACCTAACGTGTATTATGGCTCTAATATATATAAAATATATCTAGAATTTATTTTATTTTAGTTCTACAAAATTTTGGATATTCGCAGATGACACGTGGCAAAAATATTTTCAAAAATATTATAATATTTCATTCAAATATTATAATATTATTTCTGACACGTGTCAAAATTTTATCTTCATCTGATGGCTATGGTTCTTCAACAACGACAAACCGTCTCGGTAGTCGAACAATCGCTGTCTTTGATTTTGCTTTTTCAACTCTTCCAATTGCTCGTTAAACTTTTGGATCTTTACCTCGGTTTCCTGAAACTGCTTGGTAAATACGCTTGGATCAAATTGAGGTTCTTGTCTCACTATTGGACGTGCTCTTTGAATGATAAATTCTGGCTCTTCATCATCTTCTTCTTCTTCATAAATCCGTGGCTTGGGTTCTGCCTTTGGCTTTCTCGCGTATACACGCTTTGGCTTCTCGACTGGAACTGGAACTGGAGTTGGTGGTGGTTCTACTGGCTTTGGTGGTTCTACTTTCTTTTCAGGTTCAATCGCTTCTTTTACAACATCTTTTACAACATCTTCTTCATCATCTGACTCATCTTTTACTACCTTCTTCCTCTTTACTTTCTCTATAGCTTCTTCAACCTTTGATTTCTCCTTGCTTTGCACTTCATCTACCGTCGGCAATATCGCTTTTCCGCTTTTTCCACGTGGCATTTCGTCTTTTATATTAACCAATAATATCTTTTTTAAAATAAAACAGTATGTCTTTGCTCGATAAAAGTACTACGCCTCCGAAAATTCTGAACTTTAACTCTAAAGATCGCGTATCAGGCTCTAACTCTTCTTTTACAGCTGAGAACAGCTTATTAATTGACTACGGATATGACTCTGTTGTTCTTCTTCAAGCCTCTATTCCAAGGTCTTTCTACAACATTCCAACTGGGTTTAATACATTTCAACTCAGAGAAGGTGTTACCACTGTGACTGTCACTATTCCACCTGGCACTTATAACCGTGTCAACTTACAAATAGTTCTTCAAACGCGTTTGAATGCATCTTCTCCTAATGGATGGACTTATACTGTGACCTATCCTAATCTAGCTTCATCCGCAGATACGTATAAATACACATTCTCCGTCAGCGGGAATACAAGTCAGCCTCAATTCATCTTTGGAGCCAACTCCATCTACAGACAGATGGGGTTTGATATTGCGACTTATACGTTTACTACAAACGCTCTGACAAGTGCCAACTGTATCAATCTAGCTTCCATCACACGTGCGTTCATTAAATCAAACATCTGTGTTGATGCTCAGGACAGTATTCTTCAAGAAATTCTAAACTATGGCACCTTTCCGATGCTTTCTCTCTGCTTCTTTGAACAAAACATCTCTGATCTTAATTCGAGAACTTTGGATCCTACTGTATTCAACTACGAGTTCAGCCTTGTCGATGCCTTTGGAAATGAAATTGATCTCAATGGTGTGCCTTGGAGCTTCAGCCTTGTATTTTATAAAAGAAACAATGTCCATGAATTACAGAAGGACGATCTCAAAATCACAAATGATATGCGCTTGCTTGAACTACAAACTAAAGAAGATGCTTTGGACACCATTGAACAGAAGATATCTTTAGGTGAGCCTATTACTGGTGAACTGGTTAAATTTGCAGAACCTCTATTTCCGTATGGGGGACTGCCCGATGGATTGCTGTAACGAGGGGGTTCTATTAGACGCCCCGATATTTTGAAGTTGTTAATTCATCTCAATCTCGTGCGTAAGTTTTCTCCTAAAAACTTCGTCTCGAACTGACAAATACATAAAGCTATATGGTTCCTCAGTACAATGCTTATAGATCTCATAAAACTTATCGAAATCGATTGACAAATCCAATAGACGATGCAATCGCTCTAACTTTTCATCTTGCATGCCGCGAAAGAAGATGACAATGTCTAACTGCTGTAACGCAGAAGGCATGATATCGAGAATGAATTGACTACTGATGATACAGCTTGATTTACTATGTCGATGAATCTTCAATAATCTCGCTATCGAGCTGTTTCGAAGCATTTGGGCTGGCAGATCGTCCATTATAAATAGATGTTCGCAAGCTTTCTTCTTACTACGTGACTTTGATTCCTTGATTTCCTCCATCTTTTGTTCAGTTAATATTGCTGGTTTTACTTTCGGTTGATTGTCTTCTTCTTCCTCTTCATCCGGTTGATTGATAGTATCAATGATTTCATCGAGTATATTGACCTTGCCATCGAAGATTGAATCAAAACAATTGACGACATTTCCTTTCTTCTCCAAACTATCAATAATGGCTTTCCATGTAGGATCGATTTGATATGTAGCACAGAAGACCCAGATGTTGGTTCGTTTGTTGATTGCCTTTTGGGTGATTAAGTTAATCAGACTAGATTTACCTGAACGTTTCCTTGCACAGATAAACATATTAAAATAGGGTGTGTGTGGAGATATCTCGTAGGCTTTGTTGTTCTCCTTGGTCCAGTGGTTCATTCCTGCCTGTACTGGTTTTACATTGAGGCTATTGACACTTCGCTCTTTGATCATTTATATATTTTCAAGATATAAATGGATTAATTTTCTTCATCAAGCTCCTCTTCGATACAGTCACTCTGAAACGCAGGGGGATTTGGGGGAATCATTGTAACGATGATCCCGTCTTTGGTTTTACGTGGCTTCCGACCAGGCTTCTCCTTTGCAGGCATTTTCGCCTTCTCTAAGATAGATGTCTTTGAAAGATTGTTCACAATTTCAAGAAGTTTTATCACATCTTGTAGGTCATTTGATTCAGCCTGTACATCAAACTCTAGGTTAATCATTATCTGTCCTGATTTCAATGTCATCATTTTTCATACAATTTGTCGTCTTTAAGTACGTAATTTAACGATCCGCTTATTCATTTTGAACCTGTATGTGGTTCGTGTTTTTATGGTAATATCAAGGTGTTTCATTCTTTGAAAACGCAATGAAGATGTGTTGAAAACACCCCCCCAATCTTGTTCCGTTATATATAGAGAAAATAATAATATAGTATAATATTATACGTATTATTATTTTTTTCTATTCTCTATATAACTCTATAATCTATACATTACACTACATCTTTTCATAAATAAAAAATATATATAGAGAGCAGGGGAAAAATAAAGCGATTGGGTGATTAAGACCAATGAATAGACCCTCGCAGACCTTCATTCTTAAATTGCCCCATATTTGCCTTGAAGAAACTCTCTAACGACATTAATTTCAAACACATAAACCATGCCCTTGCTTGTTCTCTTGGTTGTCAACCCAACGATGTTTAGATTCTTAAGACGTATTCCAAATTGAATTTGAGTTTGTTTCACTGGCATGCCAACAGAAACATAGTAATTAACAAGTCCGAAATAAAGATTCTTAGCGGTAATTTCAACTTTAGCTTCATCTTTACTTTGAACAAAATTTAAAAGATACATAATTTCAGTGGGCAACGAAGCCATGCGCAAATCTTCGTACGCCTCTGTGACAGGTCTATCTCTGATCCAATCAATCCCAGTAAGATCAGTGGTCATGAAATCTTCGTACAAAGCTTTGAGAACATTCTTGTCGGACTTAATTCTGACTAATCTGTCAAAGTATTCCTTAGGTGGTACTTCTTGTTGACAATCACAGATGAAGAATCTTCTGTCGTCGTAAGCAATTTTGACAGGAAAATCGTTGTTAGTATTGAAGATTATTTTTGAATAATTATTGCAGATTCTTGGATCACGTCCTTTCTTGACAATGTTAATTTCAGTCCCAGAAACGAGAGCTTTAAGTTCGTCATCATATTTGAAACCAAGACGTCCAGCAAATTCATCAAACATGACAAGTATTTTGTTTTCCATGATGCTGTTGAATGTTCCAAAGACTTCGCTTTCTGGTTTAAAGATAATGCAAGAGTATTCAGAGCCAAGTAGTTTTTGAATGATTTCAAACAACAAATTCTTCCCCATGCCTTGTTTTATGGATTTGAAGAGTAATGCGATGTTGTTCTTCAAAGCAGGGTGTTGAAACATATAAGAAAACCAATTCCAGACGTACTTGAACGAACGTTCGTCATTGTTGCATAATAGTTTGATATGATCTTTGACAAATTGAACGTCATTTCGAACTTCATCTGTAATGATTGTATCTTGAAATCTTTGAACTGGAAGTCCGTTCCATGTGTTGAAACAATTTTCAGGTGTCTTAAAAGGAGGTACAAACAATCCAATGTTGTTGTATCGTCGAATCATACTGTCTTGAACCCACACTGGAATAAATGAGACAGTTTCAATGCCAGAGTCTACAATTTTATCAAATTTGATATGCATGAAGCTAATTAGAAGTTGATTTTTTGAAAACATAGTAACTTTGTCATTTTTGATATAATAAAACATAGCTTCTTCAGTACAGAGGAATGCATATTGTTCAAAGTCGATTTTAACTTCAATGTACGATCTGCCTTCTTCAATATCATGAGGTTTTGAATAAGTTGAAGTCATCGGTTTGACAACGAGTTTCAAGTCATAAGATGTACGTTCTTTCAAGAATGCTTCAGCTTTTGAGATAAGAGTCTCCGGAAATTCAGTTTCGTTAAGCAATCTTTCAACAAGTCCTCCGTCATGGATGAATGTATCCATAGAGCGCTTGTTGATGCACATAAATTCATCCAAAGTGAGAAGACACTTTCTTTCTTCATTTTGTAGAATAAGAGAACAAGCACAACCAATTGGATTATGCGGATTCTTTGTCTTGGCGTATTTAAGAACATCCGGATGCAAGGAAGAAAGATTCTTCATGATTAGATTAACTTCCGGATAAAAGTGATTTGTAATCCAATCATTGTAGCTTGGTTTACAAGCACCACCAAATAAGATGCTTAGAAAGATGACTTTGACAGCATTACGATCGATACTGGATTCCTCCATAATTTGTTTGAAAATGTCGTCGCGCTTTGTGCAGAGGTCAGTCAAATACTTGTTTGTCCATCCATGTTTCAATGCCATTTGATTTAAAATTTCGCAATGACAATTGACAATGTCAAGGTCCCAGTAGTAATCTTTTGCCAAAGCCTTTCGAATATCACTTGAAAGAGTTTGAAGTCCATAGTTACCTTGAGGCACCAATCTTCCCATGAATTCCTTTCCAAATTTGTTTTGTTTTGCACTTTTTCCAAGAATGTAATTGATTTGAAGCTTGTTCCCACGGTCTAGATTCTTCTTCATCTTTTTCAATTTAATTTTATCTTCATTATCAATCGGTAAAGATAGAATGTACTTCAACATATTGACGTCAAATTTTTCGCATTTTCCAATAGAGATTGAAGGGATAATGATATCAAGATTGCGTTTCGTTTCATCAGCAGTTTGGGCTGTGTTGGACTCGACCTCCTTCACAGCTTCATCATTTGATGTGATTACTTCCATTTGTTTATGACAAGTTATTATTTAAATAATTTAAAAAAAAAATATTTAAAAATTATTTGTAATATTATAATAAAATGCGTATTGAAGAAATCAAACATCATGGAACTCGAAGATCAATTGAGAAAAGGAACTTGGACATAACGCCATTCGAATCAGTAGATCAAATCAGAAAGTATATTAGGAAGACGTATATTACGCAATACAACAAGCAAGAAGAAGCGATCTTAAGACATCGTAAGTATATGCGAGAAAGATATCGTCAAGCACATCCAAACGGCAAAAGATATATTGTTGATTAATGCCACGTGGCATAAAAAATATTTTAAAATATTTAAAAATTATTTTAAAATATATTGTAAGACAAAAACAAAACTTGTGTTACAATGGAAGCGCCTTTGGACTTAACATTGTTGACTATTGATCGAATCAGTGTGTATGATTTAACACAATCTAATGAATGGTTAAAAATAATACTTGAAGCTGGTATTGAGAATAATGATCCATCTGCATTTAGATATTTGATAAACTTAAGAAAATTAAACGACAAAAATGCTATTGAAAAAATTGAAGTAGATCTGAAATTAAGAGAACATATTGTAAAATATAAAGAAGAACAAGTGGGATTACTGTTAGGTTTGATAAATCCCGATGCTGATCCTGTGCTTCAACCAATAAATTACACGCACATCTTTGTAAAAAAAGAATATCGAAATCGTGGCATCTGTACGGAAGTTTTACGTAGATTATCTAAGACACATTGTGAATTACAAGTTAGTGATCGTATGATGAAATTAATTGTAAAAAACCATATCATGTTTTTTCCACATTTGGTAATCCCTAAAAACAAAGATGGAACTGTTAGATTTTTTTCATGGGCATTGTGGATGTGGGTCAAGAACACGTAATAATTTAATTTCTACAATATAATAAAATGAAGTTCTATTCGATTAAATCAAAGAAGCCTGTTGAGGTGCCCATGTCAAATGTGACTTACAAAACGACGAAGAATCGTCGCAAGCTTGCTGTAGGTAAAGTAGGAGGAGAGACACTGTACAAGTTTGTAAAAAAGTGATAGTTGCATTCAACATTGATTGTATTTTATAATATCTAAGATTATAAATTCCTACACACATTACGCATCCTTCTTCTCCTCAGCAACAGGCTTGTGCTTGGGCACATCATTCACAAAGTTAAAAATAGCATCACGATTCTTCTCATTTCGAAAGAAGTACATATAGCTTCCACCAGCCATGATTTTGAATATCATTAGAAGGATAGGATCAGGCTCAACTTCGTCATATTCGAGCACCAACATGTAATACTTTTTACCCAAAATAGTTGTAGAAAAGCACATCTCTTTTGAGACCGTAATTTTTCCACGACGGACCATATCACGCCATTTTTTTGATTCGTCATTCAACAGAGCTTTGTCTAAAGTCGAACAACAACGCCCATACTGATGAAAGGTGAAACACAGATCGCTTGGTTCCAACGTACAGATGGCGTGTTTAAGTTGCATGTAAACGATGCCAATTGACAACCAACCACGATTTATCTGTTTATCATATTCATCATCAAATTCTTCCTTAGTTTTCGGGACAAATGATTGCAAAAGAGCTTCGGGAAAGGCTAATTCCATGTCCATGGTGTTGAAGTTGATGGTCAATTTGGTTCTGCCTTTACGTTGTGTTGACTCGTGTCAGCTGGTGTCTTGTCGGGAACGAAACAGCCTGACCAGTATAAAGTACCATGTACCCCTAGGCCGTTGTCCAACACACATGACTTTTCTTCGCCACGTGGCACTGACATACAGAAGACAGAAGCAAAACAAAACCGATGATGGAAAAGAAAACCTATGGAATGGATTACACCAGAGCTGAAATCGAGTGGCACGGAGAGTTAGCTGAAGTGGCTCGTCACATTGAAACTTGGGGTTATTTGATGCCTACAGATCAAAAGTTACAAATGGATCAATGCTTGTATGTTGTCTTTGCACATCTGATGGACTTTATTTCTTGGGATGACACATATCATTATTTGGAAAAAATGCCACCAATTCAAGAAGACATTTATGATGTGGAAGGTCATTATGGGTATTGGTTGTCTTTCTTAAGATTAACGTGTCCATCACAACAAGAATTCGTCGCCGAGGGATTAAAGGATCATTACATATGCGACTTGTTAATTAACAGTCATGGTTATCGTGCGCCCATAACTCCATTTCCTTATTTTAGCAACATTATACTTGCAGTGCTTAAGGATTATGAATATGATTTATTTGATGATTAATATATTCATGTAGTTGATTGAATTCAAAAAGCAGTACGACATTGGGCGCACTTGTGCTGTTCAGGTGGGCGCGTCTTCAAAATCTCCAAGCATCTTCGGCAGTAGTTATGCCCACAGTAAGACACAGCGCTTGTCTCCACCGTCAAAGTCTCAAAGCAGATGATGCACTCAAACGCAGACTTCATCGCCTCATGGCCCTTGACAAGCATCTCTTGAACATGCGCAGGCAATGTCACCGTAGGAAATGCCACCGGAGGTCCTACGCTCACAGGCGGAGCATCGGCGCGTGCACCAAGATGTCGTTGTAGCTCGTTCATTGCTTCATACGCAGGTGCGAGATTGGTCAAGAGCTCAGTACGAATAGCCCCATATGCGCGCCACGCATTGCCTCTGTCGGTCACAAGCATGCGTGAGCATTCAG
>Ga0214923_10003172_pt1 | contig 20886 bp, 27 predicted proteins | sample LL1510_MetaG_FD_177993 | JGI IMG/M metagenome (GOLD analysis project Ga0214923, IMG submission 177993) | Freshwater microbial communities from Lake Lanier, Atlanta, Georgia, United States - LL-1510 | ecosystem: Environmental > Aquatic > Freshwater > Lake | place: USA: Georgia | collected...
AATTATTAACAGTAAAATAATAACCAGGATTTAAAACATCTATTTGTTTAATTGTTCCAAAATCATTAACTTTAGCAATTTTAATATCAGAGCCATAATAGCCAATGGCGACATTACTTGAATATCCTAACCCCCCGGATACTATATCTATAGATATTAACTGATATTCAGTATTTGCTTTAATACTATTATCTTTAACAGAATATATTACTTCTTTGTTAAAGGATCCTTTTACCTTTTCAAGATATAACTCATACAATTCAAAACCATTGTCATAAATTTTAAGAACATTATCTACAACTGCAGTAGCTCCAGAATTTGCACCAATTATTTTATTATTTTTTAATGTAAACAGATTAGCTGTATTATTTTTTGTTACTCTTATAGTTTTAAAAGTTTTCCATCGACCATCCGAAACTTTTAAAACTCTTTCACCCGGATAAAATAAATCAACATCTATATTGAATAAAACTCTAAAAAGTAAATCAAAAGATGCCTCAGTTCCTTTAGTTTTAAATAAATCCTTAAGTCTTTTTAGAAAAAATCTATTGTTTTCTATCAATGAATATGGAATATCCTCACCATAATTCTTATAAAATGTTTTTATTAAAGATACGTTAGCAGTGTCGATAGTTTCATCTATATCACCATATTTTTTAATATTTTGTAATAGTTCTTGAGGATTTTTTTCTTGTTCTAAAAATCTATAATATGCTTCTAAAAAATTTATAAGTTTACTATAGTCTGAATTATTATTTACTAAGTTTTTATTGGATGAAGCATAGGTTATGTAGTCCCCTCTAATATAGTCGGGAAGTTGTGATACAATAAAAGGTGAAATATTACTAGTAAGTCTAGGCATTTATTGCTGTAGTTGTAACTGTTAGACCCTGATTTCTATTTACTAAGCCATTTATAATACTGTCATCCAGTAAAATAATTTGATTTTTATTAACAGTTATGTCTAGATAATTATTTTGCGGTTGAATCATTAATCTTATATCTGTAACATTATCAGAATATCCATAAATTAAAAGATTGTTTATACTAATTTCACCTGTTCCATAATTTATACTACCGTAATTACTAGAAACTATTTCCCCAGATTCTGCATTGTATAATACTAATGTGCCTTCACCGGTATAATTAGGTATATTATCATTTGGAATATCTTTTATTCTAACAGGCAATAAAGTTTGATTAATACTAACAATAAATCTAGTTGTTTCAAGACTTGCAGGAATTATACCAATATAAAATAAAATTTTATTATCTTGAATATATAGATTGTCTCTACCAATTATGGGTTCTAATCTTTTTTGTAATTTAATACTTGTTAAATTACCGATAATGGAATCATCACTTTCATCAATTACTTTTGTTAATTGAGAATAATAAAAATCTGAATCAAAAGTTTTAAGATTATTAAAAAATATTCTTATTTCACTTTGTACTAATTGTTTTATATCATCAGCTAATAACCCAGTCAATTTTGGATTATATTTAACACTAACATCTATGTTAATAAAAAATATTTCAGGCTCCACAAATTCTGGAGTAAGAGTTAACATTTTTTTCTCAGTTAAAAACGTAGTTATATCATTTTTTATAGTATCAGTAATATCATACCCATCTGCAGGTAATAATGAAATCATAATTTTACCATATTTTTTCGGAATATTTTCGTCACCGCCCCAAACCGCAACTGAATTTACAAATGAGGGATAAAAACTATTTATTAAAACCTTATAATCCTCACTTGTAACTGCTCTATTTTGAGAAGCATAAAATTTTGGTGCATAGTACTTTATAGATTCAATGGATTCTTTTGTTATACCATAATTAGAATTACTTATAGTGGTTACTTCGCCTATAGTTCCTCCACCTATAAATGATGATGTAGAAAATGATTGTGTAGTTTTACTTGAAACGTTTACATCTTCTCCATTACTAATAAGATACTGAATCTTAATAAAATTACCAGAAGTAAGCTTTTTCCCTAAAATATTGTCACCAAACACTAATTGTGTTCTTCCTAACGGAGACTCTTCAATAAAATATACTTTTGATGACCCAGTAATGCCTACAGTATCCTCAGCTTTTGTAAAAATTTCTGTGGTGGTATCTGTATTAGATTTTTGTACTTTTACTATTAGTGTTGTTGTATCAACATTTTCATTAGGTATTTCATATTTTTCATCCGGTCCGGGGGTATTTACTCTTGCTGTAAATTCTAAGGGAATACCTTCAGTAATTACTATATTAGAAAAGACATAAATATTGCCTACAGGTTCAATCGTTTTAGATTCAAGATTAACAAAAGTATATGTTTTACCATTTATTTGGGTACTAAAAGGCGTATATTGGTCCAATGTTAGTGATGTAGGATTTCCGGTTGGATTGCTGACACTAAAACTTACTGTTGCTTTAGCACTTCTATATGACCTCGGTGTGTATCCTAAATGTTTAGATAAAGAAACTGCAGATTCTCTTTTTACTGCAGAATCTAGAAACATTTCATTCAAAACCATATTGGCATAGTATGCATTATAATGCGTATTATATGACAAAAGATCTAATAATACTGAAATACCTGATCCCTCAAAATCATAATCTGAAAATACTAAGTCTCCATTACTATCTCTATAGGTACTAATAAATCTTTTTAGATTTTGTTTAATTGTATCGAAATCTAATTCAGAAATTCTAAGATTGGCCATTATCTTAATCTACCTAAGGTTGTTTGTACTGTAACTGGCAAATCATAATTTTTAGGAGTAAAAGTTATATTCACAATTAAACTATTGTTATCTTGATCTTCTTTTATAGCTACTTCTATCAATCTTACTCTTGGTTCAAATCTTTCTATTGTATTTCTAATAGATCGTTCGGCAGCGCTTTTTATTGCAGGAGTGTAATTATCAAATAACAAATTATCTATTTGTGTCCCTATTTCGGGATGAAACGGTTTTTCATAATTTTTTGTAAGAACTAAATTTTTTACAGATGCTTTTATTGCTTCGATATTAGTTTTTCTGTTCACATCTTTAGTAAACAAATTGATATCAAATAATAGATCTAAATCCGAAAATTCCTTTATAACTTTATTAATGGTAGCCATTTAAATATTTATTAACCTAAATTAGCAAAACCATCACGTAGATACAATCTATGGTTGTATAATGTAGCCACTTGTAGAGGACTCGTTTTGCCCTCTTTATCATACGCTATATGAATCCAAGAAGTTCTTCCATATTGTTTATCTTGATATTCCAATAACAATTGTTTATGAGGGATATTTGATTTAATCCATTTTACAATTTCAAAATACTGATTTATTGGGACACCAGAGAAAGACATATCTGCTGCCATACCTAAACCATGGTCATTTTCCCTACTTCCTTGTCTAAATCCGCTGTTTATTCTCATATTTGGATATTTATCCTTTATTGGATCCAAACAATTCACAGCTAGATTTTTTAAATTACAAACTATATCTGAAGCACGAAGACCCTTCTGAGGAACAATTGTATGAGATCCAGCGAGAGCTCTGGTAGACAGTGGCCCTAGAGTGAAATGCTTAGACAATTTTAAAGAATCTGGAAAATTTTCATATAAACTAAATTCATTACAATCACAAGATGTTCCTGTTTTATCAAAACTTCTTGTTTTTGCAGAATCTATTTCTGTTACTGCGGGAGATCCTTCAATAATTTTGCCGTTGTTTAATTGTGATTTTCTATAATCTTCATGGCCGTCTTCTAAAGAATCAAAAAGATAAGTTGTAGCATCACAATCTGGAATCGGTAAATTTTCAAAATTACTATCTATGGGAGATAAAGAATCAGGTATCGATTGTAAATCTATAGATATCTCCTTTAAAGATGTCGAGCCAGACTTAGTTTTAACTACAATAGCATCCAATTTTAATTCTAATCCACCATTTATACTGGTACTATTATCTGATTGCATAATAATTTTATCTTTAGATTTGGCAGTTATATTACCATCTTTAGAGAAAAAATTGATTTCTTTTCCTTGCATTTTCATTTGTTCACCGCTAAGAATTTTTACTCCCTTGGTAGCAGACATATTAATACTTTCCGCAGCAATATTTAATTCCTTAGCAAAAGATAAATTACCAATTCCATGCCCAATTAAATTTACTTTTCCGTTTACCTCTATTTCAGCATTATTTTTGACTAAAATTTTTGTTGAACCATCCACAGTGACATTATATGCCCCTCTAACATACAAGTAACCATTTCTGTCTATCATCTCAAAAAAATCACCAACAGTTTTTCTTATTGTGGAACCATTGATATCAAATTCTATAAAAGAACCATTTTTATGTTGTATATTTACTCGCTCTTTTCCGGGGGTTGAATCTAATTCAATAATGTGCCCTGCCTCAGATTCAAAAACTTGATTATAGGGATATCTTGCACAATATGTAGAACGAGGTTCATCATAAGTTTCGGACGTATTGGCTAAATTTATTTTATAAGATCTAAGATTTTCTCTTTTAATTAATAATGTATGCGTATGATCACCTCTGGCCAATTTATTGGTATCTGGTGCACCAGAATATTCTAAAGTAGGATAAACTTTATTTGGATCTTGAAAACCTCTTCTTTTTGCAAGCTCTTCATCATTTAAGGCTTTAGTAGGATCATTTTTAATATTACCACCGTTAGTAGGAACATAGGTATCTCTATTGGTATCTGAATATTCCTCGGTTGGAATCGTTCCATCCCCTCCTAGAGCAATATTTCCTATCTTATAAAATTCACCTCTAGTAACACCGTTGCCATCTTTGGAATTATATTTAATAGCATTACCTCTACCTCCGTTGTGAGCAGCAGCCAAAATGCCCGCAATATGTTCTGGAGGATCATCGGTACTTATTACTTTATCTGCGATTAAAGAATTATAGTGATAAGCCATGTATTGAAACATTATGGATTCTTGAACTTTTCCATTACTATAAAAATCATCTATACTATTTAAACCATCTTTACCTGTCCAGATAGTTTTATCATCAAGTTTATCATTCTTTTGTGATGTACTAAATTTTTTTACATAACCTAAAAATGCTAAAGCATCATAACCAAATTGATATTTGCCTCTGTATTTTAAATTATTAGATATATTGTAGTTTTGGGCCCCGCCTGCTACAGATGATGATTCCTTAAATCCAATTGCATCCATTAATTTTTTTATATTTGTAACCGAAAGCGGCGGTAAGTCTGTCGTAATATATGGATATCTTGTATCAAAGGATTGTTTTGGATTAGATAAAACAGGCTCTCCGCTACTACTGTAAATAGGATTGTTGTAAGAATCTTTGGCTACGTTAGTTTCTTCCGGTTTTCTAAATTTTTTAACTGATCCTAGCGGATTTTCTTTATTTTTCCCACCTATAGTTCCAACCATTAACGGTTGTTGCATATCATCACCATCTAAAAACCAACCAACCACCCAAGTTCCTTCAATTGGGCCTATCGGTGTACTACCTTTTCCAGAAATTGCAGCAGATGTAATTGGTTGCATGGGTAAGGCCCATGGCAAATCTTTAGTAGGTAATTCAACTGTGTCATTCGTATGATAACCAAATATTCTTACCTTGCAACGTCCAAGTTGCTCAGGATCTTGTCTATCTTCGACTACCCCGATCCACCAACTAAAATTGCTATTAAAGTTAAGCATTAATAAACATCTGTATATACGTTAGTAAAAGAATCCTTCATTACTTCTATTATCATATCATGTTTTGGTAGATTGTTTATTTTATGATGAATTTTTGTAATTAAAAATCTACCAGAAGTATACGGATCTTCTCTTGATTTTGAAATATCCGATGAATCTACGGGAGAAGGATCTGGAATATTAATGTATATCATATCGCCTGATTCTATATTAGTACGACCAGGTACAGTAATCTCCATACAAAAGTTTCTTAATTCCAAAAAATTAGATAATCTATTTCCATAGATTTGCGACATCAATTCATTAATATTTTCTTTAGTTTCTGTAAATAAGGTTTTATGTGAAAAATTAATTTTAAAATTATTTCTAGGATTAGTTAATAAAGGCTGTGGAAAGGTTGGAACTGCTAGAATTTCTGAGCTGCCAGCAGTATGATAGTAATCCTTAAAATTATCACTATGAAAATAATCTACATATTCATAATCTTTTTTAAATAAATCTAAATTTATAAGTCTATTACTATAGTAGCCACTAGAAGAATTTCTTAGATTATCCAATAAAATAGGCATTCTTATATTTTCAATATGAAATAATTTTTCAGTTACATCGTAGGTTTCTCTTGTATTTGGGGGGAAATAAGAATAATATCCAACCATCAAAGTAGCATCATTAGTTATTGTTTCAAATATCTTTTCCAATGGGCCAAAAATAAATCTTTTATTCGTTTCCCAAAAGAAATAATTACATGCTTTTCCTTTAGCAGGTAAGGATTTGGATGCTAACCAGTTTATACATCCTATGGGAGACCAACCAGGACTAACAAATTTTGCACTATTTCTAGTTTCATCTAAAATAAGTAAACTAGTAGATTCAGAGTCTACTAGATTACCATCTTTGATAATTAAATTTCTAGACATTGCTATTTCATTCTCATAAATATCCTGTACTATTTCTGATATTTTTCCTTCATATGATGAAAAAAGAGGATTTAGTGTATCTTTAAACCCCTCATTGGAAATAAATGATAATACATAGCCCTGAGTAATTTGATCTATTATTTTTCTAGAACTTATTGAAAAAATTCTAAAAGTTTTATGAATTGTAGAAGATGAATCAAAAGAGGGTGTTTTCAATTTTATAACTATATATTCATTACCGGTCATTTGTAAATTTTTTACTAGATTCACATTATCTGCTATAAAAATATCACCATTTAGAACCGGACTGTAAATACTTTCAAAGATATTAATTTCTCTAAATGAAGATCTAATATCTATATAAACACCGTTGGAAGATACTAACAGTAATTCCTCAATTAAAATATCACCAGCTCTTTGAAGAAATTCTGCTGATCTATTCATTAATTAATTTACTAAATGTATTTACTATTTCTGATACAACTTCAGATTTGGGTATTTTTATTTTTCGTTTCGCTTCATTGATAGCAGTTTCATATTCTAATCGAGAAACAGAATATATGGTAAAGGGGGGATCTGTTAGTAGTAATGTAGATCCATCCTCAAATGAAATAAATACTTCTTCTTTATCACTTCTTGGAGAATTTTCTTGTAATCCACTGTAGCTATCTACAACATAGTTTTTCTGATTTGTATATAATTTCGTTTTATAAATCTCTGGCTCGCCGCCGTATTTTCTAATACAAAATCTCAATAAATTTTCTTGAGACATAGGCCAATCATATCTCGGATCAATAATATTATTTGCGTGTAGTATTACCCAATGATAAAGTGGAGTATTATAGAAAATATCAGAAACTATTTCTGGAGATTCCCCATCCTTGACGTCATAAAATTCATAAAAAGCAATGTTATTGATAAATTCTTTATTGTATCCCGCTCTGCGAGCCAAATCTGTTACAACTTGACCAGAACGTCTATCATCAAGAGTATATAACATTAAAGGAAAAGAACCAAAATACATTAGAACCCTCTTTTCATTTCTCGTTTAGTAAGTTGTTCTAATTCTCTAAAAGTTAAGGTTAAATTTATTTGTGTCGGGGCACCATTATTAAATGTGGAAAAAGTATCACCTCCATATTCCACAGACATATCTGTTAAAGCACACGAGGCAATTCTATTGAAATAAATATTTTCTTTAGGTTCTTCAGTTTTAGGATTAATGTAATAGTAAACAATTTCAAACTCTGAAGGATAAATAAAGAAAAATCCATTTGCAGATAAATCAGGATGCATATGTTCTTTAAACTTATCTATTATGTTTTTTACCGCATTAGTTTCTTTTTCTGATTTAGGAAAAAATCTATATTTGAAATTAAATGTTCTATAATCAATTGATTCAAACAATACTTCTCTAAAAGGATTAATTTTAACCCCCGCTGCAGCACCTAGTAAATCCGAAATAGTGGCACCACCTATTGCACTGGGTATTTTGGCTAACTGTATGGCACCCAATGCTAATGCTTCTGCCCCAAAACTAGAATTTAACGTATTCTGCCAAGATTCAGATTGAGAAGCAACCGAGGCAAAAAAACCTGCAAGTACACCTAAATCTTTTTCAGTATAATTCATACCATACTTTACAGTAGGCCGATCTTCTATATGTAATGTTATTACATCTTTTAATCTTGAAAAATTATTAATACCTAGAATATTAATTTGCCTTAATGCTGCGTCACTTATTTCTTTTGTAGCCAATCCAGTAAAAATAAAAGTAAGAACACTTTTTACTACATTTGCAGCTGCCTCTCTTGGATTTTTACCTTTAGTTGCGTTAGATATAGATCCTACTTTTTGTATTCCTGCCACAGTTAATGCTGTCTGTAAAGCTAAAACTTTAGGCAATGCTACTCCGTAATCTTCCGCAGTAGGTTTTTTGGTTGTCCTTAGTATCGGCACTTCATTTTTATCAAAAGTATCATATCTATTCTCACTTTTAGATTTTTCTCTAACATTTATAAAAAAGGCGACATAATGACGCAGATCCGGATTTCTACCTAAATTTTCCGGATAGCTATATGCATTCCAGTTATATTTAGTATTATTATAAGAACGAAATCTTTCGTTCTCATATTTTTCAAGTTCATTTTGAACTGTTGGATTAGTATCTCTTGTTATTGCCATTCTAGTAAATAAATATTAAGTGTCTATTTATTATTTATAACCAAAAATGCACCAAAAAACATACAAGGGACGTTTTAGAATTGGTAATCCCCTGAAGTACAAGGGAGATATCAATAATATCATTTACAGATCTTTATGGGAATTAAGATTTATGAAATGGTGCGATCAAAATTCGTCGGTTTTAGAATGGGGGTCTGAAATAGTTATTATACCATATATCTCACCCGTAGATAAAAAGGTACATAGATATTTTGTAGATTTTTATATTAAGGTGAAGAATTCCGAAGAGAAAATACAAAAATATCTAATCGAAATCAAACCTGAAAAATTTACTAAACCTCCTGAAATACCTACTAGAAAAACTAAAAAATTTATAGATGAGGTATTTCAGTATGGTGTTAACCAAGCCAAATGGAAAGCTGCATTTGAATTTTGTGAAGACAGAAAAATGAAATTTATGATTCTAACCGAAAAAGATTTAGGAATCAAATAATGGCAACTGATATTTTTAAAAATATTAGAATAAAAAAGGGTGACGCAGAAAAATCTTATCAATGGTTTCAAAATCAAGTAAAGAATTTAACTAATAATACCAATAGTGAATCTTTAATGAAAAATACTAAACAACTTGAAACCAATATTATTCCCGGAAATATGTATTTATTTTATTATGATCCAAAATTTAAAGACAGCTTACCCTATTATGATAAATTTCCATTAGCGTTACCTTTTAGAACTGTAAAAAATGGTTTTTATGGTATTAATCTTCATTATATGCCATATATGATACGATTTAGATTACTTGAAAAACTTACAGAATATACAACGGATAATAATCTAAATGATGATACTAGAATAAAAATATCTTGGAATTTATTACTTACATTTTCAAGATACGCTCCAATACAAGGAAGTGTGAAACATTATCTATTAAATCATGTTAAATCTAGGTTCTTGAAAATAAATTATCCAGATTGGTTAACAGCATCACAACTGCCAATAGAACAGTTTGAAGGTGCTAATAAATCTTTTGTTTGGAAAGAAGCAAGAAAAATATCAGGACAATAAATGGCATCATCAATTCATAAACTATCGGACTTTATATCATACGTTACATCATATGGTGTAGCAAGACCAACAAGATTCGAAGTAGTTATGGCTGCCCCTCAACGTTTATTTAGAAAATTGAATTTAAATTATTTAACACTTGTATCACTGTATTGTGAAAATGCCAGTTTGCCTCAATTAAATCTTGGAATTATGCCGCAAAGAATATATGGACCAAATTATCAAAATCCAATAAGTATAGATTATGGAGGTGAAGGTGTTACTTTATCCTTTTTAATGGACAGAGATTTCGATGTTAAAAAATTTTTTGAAGAATGGATTGGTACCATAGTGGATCCGGTAACATACAATTTATCTTATCTTAGAGATTCAGAAGGAGGATATGCAGCAGATATAACTATAAATCAATTAAATGAAGTTGACGATATAGTTTATTCTATAAAGCTGATAGATGCCTTTCCAAGAAATATAGGAATTATGGATTTAAATGCTGCATCTTTAAATATGCCACAGAAGGTAAATGTCACATTTGTTTATAGACGTTGGATAAAGTTAAAATAATAAAGGATTATTATGGCATTGCCGATATTAGAAACACCTACATATGAACTAGAATTACCGTCTACCGGTAAAATAATTAAATACAGACCTTTTTTAGTTAAAGAATTTAAAATTTTATTAACTGCATTAGAATCGGAAGTAAGCGAAATTACCAGAATACTTCTAGATTTAATAGACAATTGTACATTCAACAAATTAAACGTAAATAAACTAGCACATTTTGATATAGAATTTATTTTTGTTAATCTAAGAGCTAAATCCATTGGAGAATTGACGGATCTAAATTATAAATGTGATTGTGAATTTACAAATAATTTCAGTATAAATTTACTTGAAGCTAAAATAATAAAACCAGATGATTTCACAAATAGAATTATGATTACTAACGATGTTGGTGTTCAAATGAGGTATCCTAAATTTAATGAAATAATTAGTATCTATGAAAATTTAAAAACTGAAAAAGTAATTTCATTAATATGTGATTGTATTGAGAAAATATTTACTAAAGATGAAACATACAACACTGAAGATCAATCTAAGGAAGAGATAATAGGATTCTTAGAATCATTTAGTAAAAAACAATTTGAAAAACTTGAAAATTTCTTTTTAAATATGCCAAAGCTTGAAAATAGATTAAACCACATTTGTAAAAACTGTGGTAAAGAAAATACTATAGTGTTGGAGGGACTTCAAAATTTTTTCGTTTAACTCTTTCTCATGAAAGTCTTGTAAATTATTACAAGTTAAATTTTGCATTAATACATCATCATAAGTATAGTTTAACTGAAATAGAAAATATGTTACCATGGGAAAGAGAGATATATGTTAGTATGGTAGTAAATTATATACGAGAAGAAAACGAAAAAATTAAACTTAAACAAGCTGGGAGGCAATAATGGCCTTAGATAGTATCTTAGAAAATGATCAAAAAAATGAAATAGTCACTGATAATCTAATGAGATATTTTTCCAGAGAAAATACATTAGACGGTAAAATACAATTAAAAATATTCAATGAATTAAATTCAATTAAAAAATTATTTGAAAAAATATTTTCTTTAAACAATCGAGAAAATAGTTATAAAGAAAGTAATAGAATTGATAATAGTAAAATAAAATCAAATAAAAATATACTAAGTCAAAATAATGAAATTCTTGAGATCAATAATCCCGATACGTCTAATAATGAAAAAGATAATTTGATTACAAGTTTAATAGAAATTTTATCTAATTTGAAAAAAAATGAAAAATTAAAGGAAAATAAAGAAAGAACTTTAGTTAATGATATAAAAGAGATAATGCAAGGTACAATAGATCCATTTAGGGATGTGTATTCATATCTTATAGGTAGTAAAGAGTCTACTTCTAATGATAATTCTATTGCCAATTTATCGAAATATACTGACAGTAGAAAAACTTTATCTCAAGCATCCGGTATTGAACCGGGTGCAGAAACTCAAAGACAAAGAGAACGAGAACTACTAGCAGAAGCAATTGCAGAGAAATTAGCAGATCTTTTAGGTTCTATGCCGAATACAGACATAAATTTACCCGGAGATATAGATAAACCGGGGGGATCAAAAAAAGGTAATACGAAAAAATCACCAAGAATTTCAGGATCAGGTGCTAGGTTATTCGGACTGGGAGCTGCAGCTGCAACCGCAGGTTTTGGATTATCTGTATATGAAGTAATGGAAATAGAAAAAAGTAATAGACAACGAATTGCATCTGGTGATATTTCTTCACAAGAAGCTTCGTCACCAATTGGCAGAGCTACTATTGAAAATATTACAGAAAGTGAGGCAAGAGGAAAAAATGTAAGAGATGCGATTAAACAAATAAGTCCAGCTTATGCTAGAGAACTTATCCAAACGGGAAATGAAAATTTAGTGAAAGAAGAAACTGGTGCAGATAGTATAGAGAGCCTACAGAAAGCTCTTTCTAAATATGAAGAATACCAACAATTACCTGCTGCCGACAGACAAGAATATAATGATAAATATGGTGTACCTAAAGGTGTAATGAGTTTTTATTCACCAAGAGATTTAGTGCCGAAGCAAGTTGATCCTAATGTATCTAGAATAGGTGCTATGCTTGATAAAGCTAGCGGCAAATCTAGAATTCCTTTAGATGTACAAAGTCAAAACAATTCTGGAACAGAATTACAACTTTATTCTGATACTAACAAAGAACTTTCTTCAGTAAATAATATGGGAGTAAAACCAATAGTAAGTTCTTTAGTAAACAATAACTTGATATCTGATACTAAAAATACTTATATACCGTCTGGAGCATCAGCAACTAATTCTAATCATACAGTAACAGAATATGTAAAAAGTGTCTCAAAATACATTTAAAAAGGGAGTCTAGCTCCCTTTTTTTATTTCTTGGTTAAATCAGCAGATTTCTTGGTGTCATCTACAGGTTTGCCATCTTTGCCAATTGGTTTAACCTTTGGTTTATCAGATTTGGAAGAATCCTTTTTTTCCTCAGCTTTCGGGGATTCTTTTTTCGCCTCTGATTTAGCTGTAGTTTTAACAGAATCCTTTTTAGAATCTTCTTTCTTTGCATCTGCTGCATATGCCCCTGCAGCCATTCCAATTGCTGCGAATAATGCAATAAAATATTTCATAATTAGTCCTCGTTTGCTAGTTTTGAGAAATACGATAACGATTCCTCATCGTTGTCAAAATCTATCTCTTTTGCAGAAACTGCTTTAGAAGTAGATGCCTTGGTAATTACTTGTGCTTTAGGTGCAGTCTCGAGAACAGTATCCTCATCAAGAAATGCATCCTCAGCGCGTTTTGTAGCAGCTGTTCCAGATAATACCATTTGTAATTTTTTCTTCAACTCATCATAGGATTTGAAATGCTTAGAATCTAAAAATTGAATAAGCGAATGCTCTGAATTCCAAATTTTTTCTAATTTTTCTAAATCTTCCGTAACAGGCGAAGGCCTTTCAAATTCAGATTTATCATAATTACGATAACCCTCGACATTACGAATCTTCAACTTAAAGTTTGCTCCTGTATCGAAATCGAAAGGATTGACAGGTTTTTCATCTTCAAATTGCGGTTCAGTTAAATCTTTAATCTTATCAAAAATCTTTTTTCCATACTTGTAAAGAAAAATCTTGCCCTCATTTTCCGGATGAGCAGGATCTTTAATCACTAGAATATTTGAAATATAAGTTAATTTTCGCTTCTGTCTACGAGCAATTTCTTTATTTGCCTCGGAACCAGAATTCCACAATTCGCTATTAAGTTCAGATACCGGATCATTTTTGCCGATAGTTGTTAGTGAATTTTCAATATACCATTTGCCCCCGGGACCCTGAAAACCATGATTCCAAATACGAACAAAGGGTAGATCTTCATTAATAGGCGCCGGCAAAAATCGAATAACAGCATAACCATTACCGGATTTATCTACTTCGGGTTGCCAAAAACGATCATCTGCTTTTGAATCAGATTGAGGATTAGCGATTTTTTCAACCTCTTTCATAAGAGTTTCAAAACCACCACGAGATTTGCGAAGATCTGCTAAAGATGTAAATGCCATTTATTGCTCCATATATGCGTTGTATAAAGTATTAACGTCGTTTGATTTTAGTATTGAAAGCATAATCTAAATATTCATCAAACGTATCATCTTGCTCCTGTGATGATACATAATTATATATTATTTTTCTGTGCTTGTCAAGCTTATTTTTATTCTTTTCTATTCGATGTATCTTTTTTTCTTTATCAAAAGATTCAAATGTTTTAGTCTTACTCATTTTAAAAAATCATTCTCCTATTCTTCCTGATTATTTACCACAATGTAGGGCCATTGAGAAACTCTTTTAGTTAATTCCATTTGATTATGTGCAAGTTTAGCAAGATATCTGTGCGTATCTCTAATATTTTCAGATATTTCTTCTAAATTACTCAACATAATAGCAATCTGCATTTCCAAATCTTTTATTCGTTTTTTAACAACTGTCAAATCTTCTTCTAAAGATTCCATCGTATTTATCCATATCTATTTTAAGAAAGGGTTTATATTTTTTTACTAATCTTTTTATATCTGGCCAGACAATAGTATCATTGGTTTCTAAATCAAATTTATCTATTATGTTATACAATTTATCAAGAATAACTAATGTTTCTATAGATATAGTTTTTCTAAGATATGCTTTAATTATATATGGATGAGAATTTTTAGAAGATTGCAATAATATATTTTTTTGTAAACTATTTTCTTCAATATCTAATTCAATGTTATCCAAATCTTTTTTGAAGGTATATGATAGTCCTTCAATTCTTTTTTTCCAATCAAGATATCTATCGCGAGATTCATTGTCAAACACTCCACCCCATCTATCTCCCGATACAAAATTAGCTATTAAAAAATTTGTAATTTCTTCATTAGAATATTTTTTAGCTATTTTGTTGATAGCAAATAAATCTGTTCTTTTAGCAAATGCTTGTCTAGATGCTCTTATTTTTCCTTTTTGTTCAATTACATCATACTTATCTGTTGTAAAATGAAGCTTTAATGCCATATAATATTTGTATACTTGAAAGGCATCCATTGTTATCATAAAGGTAGTTTTCCCCTTTTCTTTTTTAAGTAGTTTTGTTCTTCAGCCTCAATTTGAATTTTATCTTTAAGAGGTTGATTAATTAATTTGGAAATGGATTCCACATCAATATCTATTTCATTACAATATTGAATAACTGCATCCATATAAGATATCTTTTCTTTATGTACTTTTTCTTCTATATATAAAGAAAATTCATTAGATGATCTAAATCTTTTAGTAATTACCATTGAATCAGTTAATTCTTTTTTAAGTTCTTTCATTAAAGTTTCTTTTTTGAGGAAATAAAATATTATTCATATATTCTTGAAATAAATCCTTGTTAACACCTAAACCAATCATCATCTGCGGAGTACGAGGATTTTGCTTTTGATAATAGCAATATCTATCATGAGATTCTGAATAATCGTTTTCTGATTCTCGTTTTTGCCCTACATTTGCAACATAATAATTTAATGTATTATAATATAATTCGGATGCTTTTTCAAATTCTATTTTATCCAAATTACCTGCAGCTATCATGTTTTCTGAAAAGATTTGTTTTGCCCAAGCAGGTAGTTCTCTTGGTTTATTGGGATAGTATGAAGATGAAATATTTTTAAAAGTATCTAACATCTCATGATTTTTATTGCCTGCAACTGAGTAATCATGAAAAAGACCAGTAATTTTTTCTTTACCGGCCACGATATCAAAACCAAAAATAGGTGATGAATCATTATAATGAGGAAAAATACAAAAGTGCATTATCCATATTTTTTTGTTTTGTCTGGCATCAACTATTTCTACATGTGCTCTTCGAAATTTATTAGATTCAAACACAAAATTTTCCCAGTTAAAATCATAACTAGAATGATCAAGGGTATATGGGACTAAGTCAGAATTTCTAAGCAATAATCCAATAGTATAGTTAGCCAAATGCTCGGCTCTGTCCCAAATATTAATCATATTGTTTTAGAATAGCAATATTAAAATCAAAAGCAATATTCGCTTCAGCTGCCATATCAATACTAGTTCTTTTTCTCATTTCAGAAATAAGATGCACTAAATTATTAAATTTATACATTGAGGCTGATCCTGGTACAAGCTTAGACAGTTGTTGGCCTCCGAACAGATCGCCCATGTGTCTTACATAAATATGAGCCATTATTCTATTACGCCTATTGTAGATATCATCATAAAAAATATCATCAAGATATTTTAGATATTTATTTGTTTCTGAATTACAAATATTTTTGTAATTTTTAGAAGCCAATTCCACAAAATCTTTTCTTACAAAAGAAGCGCGTAATAAGTCTTCAATATCATTAAAAAGTCCTAGATTGCATCCGTGATTTTCCAAAGTATAATAAACAAAATGTAATTGATAAAGATAATCACAATACTGTACTCTATCTACTGTACCCTCAAAAATGGATTTGATAAAAGGTAGCGATTCTGCTATGGCATGTTTTTCTTTAGTTGCTTCTTTTAGAGTATTCATTTAAATAATACCAAAGCTAACATTACAGCATGGGCTAAAAATCCAGCACCAATAGTAATAACATTTAGCATATCTTTTAAAATAGATGCTCTAATAAAAAGCAATAACAGTCCACCCCAAATAAACAATACTAAATCAATTGGTGGTGTTTTATCTGATAATCCATTCATCAAAGCAATCATAGTAGGAACAATGGATGCATGAATTAAAATAATAGCAACCCATGTTATAGTTTCAGCTGTTGCTGCAGTAACGTGTGTTCTAAAGTATTCAATTATTTTTTGAAGATTAACATTACTAAATTTTTGAATTATATTCATTTTATTTGTAGAAAATGTGATTACCAATTTTTGTAATCTTTTGTTTATTCCACCCCGGGTTAATATAGTTTGCATGATAATACATGGCCTCCTCAAGAATTTGTAATCTAAATCCTTCTAATAATACTTTCTTAGCTACTGCGTAGCATTCATCATACGCACTTTGATTCATTGGTTTTTTCTTAACTACTGAAGTACAAAACCAACTAAATTGACAAATCATCTTTTCCATTACTATATTTTTTTGATATACAACTTTACAAATGTCAGAAGGGAATAATCCAGATTCTGATCTATTTATTGTAACTTGAGCCACTGCAACTTTGCCTTCGAATGATTCCTTTGCTGCTTCATAGTAAATATTGTATGCAAGACATTCTAATTGTTTTTCTCTCTCTGCCATGGTAGTATAGCGAGTTGAAGTATTATGATCATTCTTTAATGACTCAAGTTTAATATCTATAAACTTATAAAAGAAATTACCTAAAATAACTGCGGCAAAGCATACAAAAAATAGTTTGATTAACTTTTCCATTTATTTTTTATTGGGGGACTATGCCCCCAATGATTATTTCTTAGATGTTTTTTCTAAGTTATGAGTTGGAATTTGAGATACAAAATCATTAAAAGTCTGAGCTTTGGCAATGATTTCTATTTCTGAAGGATATGCTGGCAGATCCGGTTGAGGGGGAAGGGATTCGCCACGCTGTCTTGCATTTTCACAAGATGTTTGCCAATTATTATGCGATACTTCTCGCTTGGCAAAATAATCCTCACCAAGCATGTCTTTAGATAGCTTCAATAACTCTAATCTTAATTCAAACGGTGTCATATTAGACATAAGTTTCTCCTGTGTGTATGTGAATAAATTGATGGGTTATTCTGTTACGAGGAAACCCATCGAAACCCTAAGCAGTGTTTATGCTGCTAATGCGTAAACTTCATCGTTTGCGTCTATTGTTTTGCTAGGATTACGTCCTTCGCCTATCGAGTTGTCCACTTACATACTATTTGCTCCGTCGAAACCATGTCTGGCCCATTAAAATAAACTCTTCAGTATACCTATAATAATTCCTATTCCAGGTATAATTACTAGACTTATTCCAAACAAAACAATAATTAGTATAATGTATCTCAAAGTTTATTTTGGTGGACCAGGCGGGAGTCGAACCCGCGTCCGCAGCACTTTTCTGTTTGCTTCATACAACTATATGATTATATATTATACTAAAAAAAGATTAGTTTGTCTAGTCTTTTGTTGCTCTTTCGTATTCATCTCGCATTTTCAATAATTTACCAGCATAGTCATCTCGTTTTTTGTGAAATATCTGTGGATAATCATCTTCTACAGCGATAATAATAGTAATTCTAGGCACAGATATTTTGTATCTTTCCTCAAACATTATTGCATATGCAGTAGTTTGAATAAAATAATTTTCTATCCAATCTTCTCTTTTTGGTTTAGATGAGGTTTTAAAATCTATTACGTTTATCTTGCCTTTATATTCAGCTATACAATCTACAGTACCTGCTAATCTTAAATGATTTGAATATAAATATTTTTCTTGAATGTAAATATTATCTATATTATTAAGGTAGGGCAATAGTGTTTTGAATAATTCATATGTAGTTGGATTATCTATTACCATGTCTTCGTTAGCTAAATATTTTTCAGCTAATTTATGTAATCTAGTTCCACGTCCAGATGCAGCTTTAGATATTTTATTTGCTTGTTCATGTCCTACTTTGTTTCTCCATTCTAGAATTGCATTCTTACTAAAATGACTTAACATTGTAGTGACTGAGGGATATTTATTTCCCTCTGGTGTCACATAATATCTTTTACCGTCTTCTAAATTTACTTGCGTAAGTTTAAGAGAAGGCAAATTTACATGATTAAAATTCATTTTAAGTTTGTAGTATTTCTATAGCATGATTATAATGTTTAATTCTATCTTCTAAACCAATAAAGCCACCATTTATTTTTTTGGTCATCATTTTAATATCCTGAGCATCTGCTAATTCATTTAATTTATTCGCATTCCAAAACCAACATGCTGAATGTAATGCATAATATGGTTGGGTTAGTGCATCGGGATTTTCTAATAAAGTTGAATCTCCAAACATATCATTAGAACAACGAGCATAGTTAGATTTACCGGTCAATTGAATTAATCCCCTGCCTCTAAACTTATACCCCTCGCCGCTTGCCTCAGGACCATTACCCATTCTATTGGCATATACTCTATTTGCTATTTTTTCCGGCTGTCTATTGTATGCTTGTGCAGTAGCATCATCGGAGAAGTATTTTGGAAATACTTTACGAAGTCCTTGCCAAGAATAGTTTAGATTTTCCGATAACATGGTAAATCCCCCGGATTCGTGTGCGCATTGAGCAATAAATGCAGATACACGAGCTACATCATAAATATCATACTGAGGAAGTATTTCACACATAGAATTATACCATTCAGTAATATCTTTTGCTTTAGGTATTAGATGATTAAGATGATCTTCAGTAAAATGAAAATCGAATTCTTCAGCCATGGTTTTTCTCCTTAAAGTCTTTTATTGCGGCCTTAATTGCATCCTCTGCTAAAATGGAGCAGTGAATCTTGACGGGGGGAAGCGAAAGTTCTTCTGCAATCTGAGTATTACGAATAGTGCCAGCTTCCTCTAGAGTTTTACCTTTTACCCATTCGGTAATTAGTGAACTAGAAGCAATCGCCGAACCACAACCATATGTTTTAAATTTAGCATTCGTAATGATACCATTTTCATCTACTTGTATTTGAAGCTTCATCACATCACCGCATGCGGGCGCACCGACCATGCCTGTGCCAATTCTTTTGGCTTCTTTAGCAAAGGATCCTACATTACGAGGATTTTCATAATGATCTATTACTTGTGCTGAGTATGACATTACAAAATTAACTGAGTAAGATCATTCTCAGAACCAAGCGAACCTATCGGAAAAGTATTCATTGCAATACTAATACGTAGATTATTATCTAATTTAGATTCAACCATATGATTTAAACTTGAGGGAAAGACAATCAACTTACCTTGACCTGCACTAAACCACCAAGACTCAGAATTCCAAATATTCCAATTAGCTGGAGGTATTTTTAATTGCTGATAACCATCCTTAAAGAAAAAGATTTTATCAACATCATTATTTGTTTTCGCAAAAAATACTCCAGACAAATAACTATTTGGGTGTGCATGTTTATGGTGATGTTGATTCTGTTCAGTATAATTTAACCATGATTGTGTAATTCTCAATTTGATGTTTTCTTTAGGATTTACAATACTTGTTAAATACATATTAAAACAATGATCAAAAAATTCTTTAAGATCCGATAATCTATTTTCCGAAAGAATATAAGAATTAGTGCTTGTTAAATTGCCCACATTAGTTCTTTTTTCTTGATCTAGTATACAATCCATTTCATCTGTTGTAAGATCTCTACCAAGATCAAAAAATCCAACTGCTGTTGGAAACAATGCTTCTAAAACCATGTTCGGATCAATATTAGCCATAATTATTTCCTTTTATTATACAGTAATTGTATTTTCAACCCAATTTAATTGTTCTTCATTCCATATATACGTTTTTGGGGGATCACCAGTGCCAGCATCGCCTGGTATGGGAACAGGTGCTTCCCATAGACACGTAGTCTCATTTAGTTGCCAAGAATTATATGGTTTGGGTGGAATAAATGCATCCCTGCCCGCGTCATAAGTATAACCTAATCCAGCAAAATTCTTTCTAAATGCTTTGGATTGATTCGGATGAACTGTTCCATCTGAATTAAAATAAACACCACCTCTTGTGTTATATGAAGTTTGTTTATAAACATCTCCAGTTCTTGCAGTTAATTCATTCTCCCTACCATTGTCTTCATCTCGACCAACAGTAACGTAAACTACTACATTATCTGGACTTAATTTAGCAAAATGTGCCATATCGTTTCCTTTTAAACTAATAAAATTTACAAATTAATTTAATACATTATATATGATGCAGTACAACTAGTCTATTATATATTTTTGCAAAGTG
>Ga0214923_10003173_pt1 | contig 20886 bp, 22 predicted proteins | sample LL1510_MetaG_FD_177993 | JGI IMG/M metagenome (GOLD analysis project Ga0214923, IMG submission 177993) | Freshwater microbial communities from Lake Lanier, Atlanta, Georgia, United States - LL-1510 | ecosystem: Environmental > Aquatic > Freshwater > Lake | place: USA: Georgia | collected...
GTCTAGTTGCAGTTTGTGTAGCTGGTGCTTGTGTAGCTGGTGCTTGTGTAGCTGGTGCTTGTGTAGCTAGTGCTTGTGTAGCTGGTGCTTGTGTAGCGGGTGCTCGTGGAATAGGTGTGACTTGTAGAATAGGTGCGGCTTGAACATTTCCAATATCAACCACAGTAGCCCATGTAGGATATATTCCACTACAATCACGTCCCTTAAGCCATACAGAGGGCATAAATATTTTGCCACGCCGCGCACCTTGAAAAAATCCACCTAACCAACTAAAAGTAGAATTTGCACATATGCCACCAGCGCAGTTTGCCATTTCTACCAGTGATTCTAGTGCCTCTACTTTTTCACAAATAGTATACTTTATTCCAAATTGTTTCATGTATGCATCAGCATAATTATTATCATCCGAGAATACTAGGTATATTACATTTCCTAATTCCGTAAAACACTTCTTATGATATTCTACTAAATCTAGACCAAAAGAACCTAAATAATCTCCTGCCCTAATATGAACAAAATATGTATTGAGATAATATGTGGTTCGTATAGTAGGAATTAAAGTTTTAGAGGGAAAATAACGTTCATCTTGAAAGTATCCATATAGGAGCACATTTGGTTTTAAATTCTCTAATGGTGTATAATTCATTTCTTTTTTTTCATGTATTGTAGTAAAAAGTGGTCCATCTAACATAGGTATATTTGGAAATATTTTAGAAATTACATTAAATAATCCTATTTCATGTGGCTTTGGTCCTTCTCTTGATAAAGACTTACATAGAATAACTTTTTTTTTATATTTCTCAGAATATCCTAAAGCTGCTAGGATTTGAAAGATTCGATTTGCTAAACCATTTCGTAAAAATACACTTACGTAATTGCCTGGTGGTAGTTCTGCAGCTGGTATAGATAATGTAGTTGGTATAATTGATGCAGGTGTTTTAATTTTTATATTATTTATTATATTCTTTTTAGTATTTAATGTCTTTGATAATAATGCATAAACTTCTGGCGAATTTTTAGCAAGATTTTCCATTTGTTGATTATGATTCATCTAAATATATGCTCAGTTAAAAATTGAACATATATTTCGCACATTGAGCGGTATAATGAGTTTTAATCAAGAGCCAAAAGTAGATATTGGACTTCTAGAGCTTCTTAATATTTTGCAAGTTTCTATTAATGATTCTAAAGCAGAAAAAACAATCGCAAGTAAATTTATCCTTGAATTGAAGAACAGGGGATATATTAATAATAAGATACTTGGTGATATTCTTGGAAATATAAATCCAGAAATGCGAGCACCGGAAAAGCTAACAGTAGCTACTCGCACAGTTCTTTGTTCACATCCAGAGGAGCTCGGTTCAAATGGCTTATGGTGGAGAGATTTACGTTAGTGGCTAATAGCTTACACTATAGATTTACGGATTAGACAATATATTTTTTAAGATTGCTGGAATGCAAGAAATTAATATTATATTTAAATGTATACTATAGATGGATCATACTAGACTACATCAATTACATGCAAATAGAGTTATTGCATACAATAATATACAATTGAATTTTGAGAAAGGAAGAATATTTAAGACTGTAAATTCAACTGAATATCTTAATAGGCAATATGGAGGTATGCGAATTATAAATCGTTATAAGGTTTACGTTGAAGATATTATGAGTATGACTACAATGGAAAATCCTTGCATTAGTCTTACAACACAAATATTTACTGCATTACAGGATCTTCTAGTCTATAATGCCTCTATAAGTGTACCTCCTACTAGATCCGCTAGAATAGCATATTTATGGTTTTTTACAGTTGCTTCTGCATATTCATGGATAACATCTAAAATATCTATAACCGGCACAAAAGATTCATGGAACTGGGATACAAAAAATATACTTTCCGATAATACGAGTATATTTGTTTGGATGACACAGATTCTCATTAATACAATGCCAACCTTTATACCATCCTACAATACAAATACACTTTTAGAACAATCACGTGCTAATTTTTTTTGGACTGCATATCAACATCAGACAATAATAGAACAGGTAAAGTTAGAGGGTAATTTTACCTTATGGCTATCTACATGGCAAACATGGTATACTGGTAGACAAGCAGATGGAAATGTTGCAGCCTCAGTTGCAGCAACAAATGCACAATTACCAAATGGTGCCACGGTTCTAGATGTTACCACATCTCAAGATTTTACTAATGTTACTAATTATCCAAACCCTAGAAAGTGGACACCACTTCTAGTAGGCGGAGTAAAAAGAAATTTTTTGACGTATGGTTGGGGAGATGTTACCTCAACCTGTCTGACTGCAGGTGATGAATCATCAATTAAAACTACAGCAAATACCCACTATCTTGATATTACTAATCCTACAAAAGCCACTGCTAGAGACTCTGAAATAGATAGTGTAGTAAGTATTACAAATTCTTTAACAGATACACAAAAGGCTATTGCTGAATTTTGGGCAGGAGGACCACTTACAGTTTCTCCTCCATGTATGATGATTTGGTTCTGGAAAAAATATATTGAACTTACTAATCCTGCATTACATGTTATGATTTACTCAGGGCTAGAACTAGCAATCAATATCTTTGAAGGATCTCGTTTAACTTGGGCTCTCAAACGGGACAATATGGAAGCAAGGCCAATTCAAGAAATTCGTAGACGTTATGCTGGACAGACTTTGAAAAAATATGATGGAACTGCTATTAATGGCACTTCTATTAATGGAAACATATGGGTTCCTTATCAAGAATCTACTTTTGTTACACCACCTTTTCCCGATTTTCCAAGTGGTCACAGCACATTTTCACAAGGGTTTGCTAATGTCATGAATGCGTGGTTTTCTTCTTCTATACCAACTACTAGTATAAATGCCTCAGACTTAAATTTATTATCACCGATGTATACAGGCTTAGGAACACTGAGAATTAGTCTTTCTAATATTCCAGTTAAAGCGCGAACTAGTTTAATACAAACTGGTTTAGTCCCTACTTCAGATGTCAGTTTAACATGGTCTGTATGGCAAGATATAGCAGATTCAGCTGGAGTATCAAGGCAATATGGTGGTATTCATGCGGTCTCAGCCGACCTTGGTGGAAAAGCGGTTGCAAATACTGCATTCCCGCTTATTACGAGTAGGTGGGCTATTTCACGCACTTAGATCTGTATCACAGCCAGCTAATTTAGATAATAGCTTTGAGTAGATTTCTTCCTCCAATTCCTTCTCTAGATCTCATATTCAACTAGTATACTAGATGGATATGAAATTTTATAATCAATTTTGTCGCAGAAATCATATCGTAATTTGTTGGAGACCACTGGGTGGATTTGCAATTAATTACTGTACGCTAAACCACCCATGCCGCTCATGATACGAAGCACGTTGTAGTTGGTGGCATACACACGCACAGTGGCACTGGTGGCAGTGCCCACGGCGTTGTTGGACACAGTTAGCAGGAGGGTGGTGTTATCAATACGAGATAAGTTGCAAGTGCCACTGGGCTGGTGCTGCTCGGGCTGGAGAGCAAAGGAATACACGTTAATACCAACGGCGGGCACGTTGGTGTGGTGCTGGTAAGGCTGCACCTCGTTGAAGTAGCGTCCCTCACGCACCTGGAACCTGTCGTGGCCGTTGAGCTGAAGAAGAGCAGTCACGGTGGGGTTGTTGCCGGCAAGGCCCTCCACGCGAGTCACGGAGTAGCCAGACTCCAGCACGGCGCGGTCCCACCAATCGGAGTAGTTGAAGGGCTGCTGGCCCTTCCAGGGGTTAATAACAAGGTCATCGCAAGACACGAAAGAATCACGCTGCACAACCCAGATGAGCTCCTTGCAAGGGTGGTTGAAGTTGAGCTTTAGCTTGTTGCTAGAGCTGGTGATAGACTCACCGCCAGTGAACTGGAGAGTCTCAATGAGATACTCGTGAGACACCTGGGCAAACTTGCGACGCTCGTCAGTGTCTAGGTAGATGTAGTCCACGTAGAGAGAAGCAGCCACTAAACCAGCAGCGGCCACACGGGTGCGGACAGTGTGTGTGTCAGATAGAGCAGGAGTCTGGTCAAAGCAGAGGTTGCGGATGTCATTGAACTCAAGGTTAATGCGGACCTCGTGGTACTGGAGAGCAATGAGAGGTAGAGCAAGACCAGGGTTGCGGTTGAACCAGAACTGGAGAGGAATGTAGAGAGTGTACTCAGGGGAGCACATGAGGAACTCGTTGGAGGAGTTGGGCTCACCACCAGCGCAGTAGTTGTCGCAGTCCTCGCCACCCTGCACTAGGAGATTCACTAGTTGGGGCACGTTACCCACCATCTTGGCATAGCCAGCCTGCTTGCCGGCCTCCTGGGTGAGCTCATTCCAAATCTGGAGCCAGTCACCATAGTGCTTGTCAATACGCTGGCCACCAATCTCAAGCTCAACGTTCTTCACTAAGTTGTGACCCACCCAGTTGAGCCAGCGGAACTGGGCACCAGAGCCGTCAGTAGACAGCAGAGTCACCTTGGGTAGAGTGGCCTGAAGGTAGATGCGGTAGATTAAGTCACCATTACGCTGGATGGTGCAAGTTACCTTGCGGCCAAAGCCAGGAGAACCGTTGAAAGGGTTCTCAATAGACTCCATGGCAAAGTTGGTGTGTCTGCGGTATACCACCTTAAAGAAGGTAATCTGGGGATTACCGGTTAAATAGACGTCCTGTGCACCATAGGCTACTAATTGCATCAACCCTCCGCCAGTCATGTTGTTATACCTATCGTAGAGAAAAAAATTCTGGAAAAATGATTTTTTCGGTGGAAAAAGAAAATCTGCCGGAAGACATTTTTTCTAGTATACCTTTTTCTCAACTTTCACTTTCTTGTCATTGTAAATCCAGATTTTATAGCTATATCCAGCCTTCACAGTGGCCTGAGTTTTTTTCTTCAATATTTGCTCTTTCTAGCTTAATAGTCCACTCAGACTTTACTTCAATTATCTTATTTTTTAAAGGTCAAAGGGCCAAAGGGCCAAAGGGCCAAAGGGCCAAAGGGCCAAAAGCCTTAGCCGTAATCTAATATTCATGTGCATTAACGCACTATGACCTGGGTTAAAGAAAGGGCCAAGGATTTCCTTAGTATATGAACGACCCCTTCTTTAAAATTAGGCCATCAAAGAGGTCTAATCCAGAAGCTAGGACAACTCTAGATACAGTTCATCAACATTACTTGACTAAGATTAAAGATAATACAGAGCATGCATCTATCTTGCAAACTAAATATGATACACTTTGTGTTGATTACAAAAAAGAACAAGGCGATGTGGAAAGATATCAGATTGAGCAAGAGATAAAAGAAACCAGAGAAAAAATAGATTCCATTGATGAGAAAGGTGCAGTCTTTGATTATTATTTACAGACTTGTGACCTTCTTTTTCAGTATTATGATATTCAAGATAGAATTAATCGTGGAGCTGATAATGTTATATCAGTTGCTGATAGGGCTAGACCAGGTAGTGTGTTTGAAGCTCTAGAAAATGCATCAAGACAAGATATTAGTGGTGCAAAAGTTCAAGCTCAATCTAATTCATATGCTTCTTCAAATAGAGAACATGGGGATACCTTGCGCCGTGATACTCTCTTAGATCAATATTTACAAAGAATTGACCCTCATTATTCCAGGCCATCTATGCATGCGTTAAATGACACATCTTTTATGTGCGATGCATGTGGAGAAGATATGAAAATTTCAATCAATGATGCCACTGTTTCTTGCCCTCATTGTGGATTTCATAAGCTTATTTTGATGGATTCAGATAAACCATCTTATAAGGACCCACCTCGTGAAGTGTCTTATTATGCATATAAGCGTATTAATCACTTTAATGAGTGGTTAGCACAATTTCAGGCTAAGGAAAGCACCGAAATTCCAGAGGATGTATTTGATCATATTCAAGAGCAGATTAAGAAAGAGCGTTTACAGGCATCTTCTTTGAATCGTAGTAAGATACGTGAGATTCTCAAGAAGCTCAAGTATAATTCTTTCTATGAACATGTTCCACATATCTTGAGTAGACTTAATGGACATACTGCACCAGTTATGGGTAGGGAGACAGAAGAGAAATTGCGTTATTTATTTAAGGAAATCCAGCCGTCTTTTCAGAAACATTGCCCTGCAGAACGTTCTAATTTTTTATCGTATTCCTATGTCTTGTATAAGTTGTGTGAACTTTTGGAGTTAGATGATTTCTTGCCTTGCTTCCCTTTATTAAAAAATCGTGATAAACTCTATGCGCAGGATAAGATCTGGGAGAAGATTTGCAAGGATTTACAGTGGGAATTTATTAGGTCAATTTAAGGCGTTTTTTTCCAGACTTCATAAAAATTTAAGCAACATGGAAATTTCAAGTCAAAGGCTTCTTGACTACCTTTTTCAAAATAATCTACATAAAAATTATTTTCTTTTAAGATACTATCTATATAATTCTTGTGGTTAACATTGCGGTAATCATTCTCAGTTATAATAAGTTTAATGTTATTTAATATATCTGGCATATCTTTTAAAATATAATAAAATGCTCCTTCACAATCTATAATAAGTGTATCAAAGGCAATATTATATTTTTCTTTTAATTCATTTAATGTAATTGTATTAACACTTTTGTATCCTTCTAATACTGTATCACTAATAATTGTATTCCATCCTTTCTGAATTAGTTTTCTTTGTGAGAGTGCAGCATTTTCTATATAAAAGTTCATACCATTAATTTCACGATTTTCCTTTAATTTTTCTGAGATACTAGTATCGCACTCTAAAGTTACTAACGAATTACTACCTTTTTCTGCAAGAATATGTGCAATAACTAGACTATTTCTTCCAATATTACCTCCTAACTCTAAAACTTTTTCATTGCCTGTTAAATATTTTACAGCCATTAATTGTTCTGGAAATTCATCATTAAATGTTCCATGCTTAAGTTTTAGTTTTGAATGAATCTGTTTTAATTCTAAGAGTGTATTATCTATTTTAATCTTATCCAATTCATCCTCAGTTAAAACCACTGTGCCAGTTGCAATTCCACGTTTAATATAACGAATTTTTTCTTCTTTATTTTCTGTGCCAAGGCACCACCAGCTCACTTTTTTCCGCCATTCAACTGGTATTTCAGGACAGGGACCCACTATGTAAATGTGAAATGAAATACCAATATTCATTATATGTTCAATCTTTTCCTTGCTAGCATCTAGCATTATAATTGAATATTCATGAGGTTCTGGATCATATGTTAAATGCGTTACTGGATATTGCCCATCTTCACTTTTCCAGAAAGGCTGGTATTTATGGCTTTCAGGAATCTGTGGAAGTTGTGATTTATAATGTTCATAGATGTGTTTTACATTATGCTGTATAAGGCTATTACGAATAAAAGTAAAATTTCCATCAACATTTCTATATTGATAATATCCGCATTTTCTAATGTGACACCATTTTCCATGAATATAGCTGCGTAGTAGTAAGTCGTAATCATCAGATACAGTTAGTCTTGGATTATGTTTTCCAATCTTATCATAAAAAGAAGTTTTCCAGGCTCTCACGTGATTTGGTAATCCTACTAAATGTCTAAGAGTTACGGCGTTTGCAGGACCATTATCAATTTGCGTAATCCATTGATTATATTTTTCTGACCACACATTTAGATTTGAACCATACCCATAGGCAAAAAAATCCTTATAGGAATGTGATTTTAGTGTCCCTTCAAACAATTCAGCAGTATTACAATAGAAAAAATTGGCCTCTTTATATTTTTTTGATGCATCAATTAACCATTGAAATAGTTCGGGATGTAATTCATCATCGTGATCTAATTCAACAATAAAGGAACCATACGAAACTCCTGCAGCCAGACGTTTCATTTCACCGATGGACCCACTGGGTTCAGGTGCCTTATAGACACGCATTCTTAAATCTTTTTTCTTTATTTCAAGAAGGTCACCATAAGTGAGGTTATCTTTGGAATCATCCCAGACAACCCATTCCCAATTAGTGTAAGTTTGTGATTTGAGACTATTCCAGGGCCTTAGAATTTTCTCTTTACTATGAAAGGTGGAAGTGATAACTGAAATGAGGGGAAAATTAGAATCATTATGATGTCCTAGAACTCCTGAAAATACACAATATGATATATCTAATTTTTCAGGAAGTGTTGTTAAATGAATCCATTTTTTTCTAATTATAAAAATATCTGAAAGATATGCCCATTGTGAATAACTGCCATGTGTATAAATTGCATAAGGTTGTTTCTTTTGCCAGAGTTCAGAAAATTCTTCAAATGTTATTTTATTATGAATAGGAACCCATACATAATGTGTATCAATAACTGGATATGCGTTTGGTTTCTCGGAAGAAATGAAAAATATATTCTGCATTTATTATGCAATTATCAATAATATATTGATAATTTGCGCATTTTTTTATTAATATCTATAATATCTTGTTAGTTTCCAGGCCTTTGGCTAAGAAACTATCTTGATAATTTTTTCACTGTTAAGTCAAGAACAAACATTAAGAAAAGTCCAGTCATAATAAAAGACATCATTTCAAGTTGTGGATTTGCACCCTCTGCTCTGCTTTCTAAATCATCAAGGCGTGCCATAAGTGTGTCTATTTTTGAACGCATTGCTAAGATATCTTGACTAGAAAGTCCTTCAAAGGAACCTTTTGATTCATTAGTAAATGCAGTATCTACACGTTCTGCTGATAGAGGCTTCCAACGTTGCCGGAGTTCGGGCGTTGGAACCATTTTTCCTGCAGACTTTCCAAATCCTGTTTCTTCAAAAGATTTTGTAAAGTCTGCTTCAAGCATATATGAGCTTTGTTTATGTGCATTACTGTTATATATAGCATGTATATCCTCGTTAGGATTTGAGAATGGTTCTGCACCAAAAAAACTGGGTATTGTTGAATTTTGATTCAAATTTGCTCTAGGTAAAGGTAATGAATTATTGACTGTTGATTTTTTTAGTTGTTTACTGTTTTCATCAAGATAATCGTCTTCTTGATCGTTTGGGGTGACATTAATTGGTGGAATTTCAAGCATTCGTTTTACAGCCGGACGATCTGCATCAGTTGGAGGTAGTTCATATGCTTCAAACCCCTCCTTTTTCTTATGACGCCGTTTTTCTTTAGATTTTTCTAATTGTGGAAATGCATCCTCTATAGAGGCGAACTCCATCTAAGTTCAACCTATGTCTTTTTATCTGATTAAAAACTTCGTGGTTCTAACAGAATGGCTAGCCCTGCTAAAAGCGAAGCTATATCGCCAAGGGCTAAAAGCGAAGCTATATCGCCAAGGGCTAAAAGCGAAGCTATATCGCCAAGGGCTAAAAGCGAAACTCTTCCAGAAATTGATATGAGTTTATTATCATGGATAATAAATACCCATTCTGTTCTTCATTGGCCATTAACAATTTTAACTATTGTAGGACTACTTGTATTAGGCTCATTTGTTGAAATCGCCCCCCGGAAGTCACTTGAATTTCTTGATAATATTATTGGTAAATCTTTATTTTTTTTACTACCATTCCTTATTGCAATTTTAATAGATTGGCCAACTGGACTTTTAGCGGCAACAGTGTCACTTATAATTTTTGCTAGATTACAAAAGCCAGATTCTTCTGAAGGATTCTCAAATGTAAGTGATAATACTGATATTTCAACAAAACTGATTTCAAATTCTAATAGATGGTTCATTGAAAGAATTCTTGGTGAAAGTCCTTTAGCAATTTCATCAGATCGAATTACTACATCTTTATCAAAAGAGTCAAATATCCGTTCATCTTCATCATCAATGTCTAATACTTCAATGTCTGCAGATAGTTCTTCATCATCAATCTCTACTCCTTCAATGTCTGGAGATATTTTTTCTTCATCTTCGTCACATAAATAACACTTTGTCTTCAATAAATAGAAACATTTATATAAAGTAAGATGGAGGAGATTTCAAGTGATCCTGAAAATTTTTTAGATATGAGTTTACGTATTGTTATAATTTTTATACTTTTAGGATGGAATGTATTTGAAAGTTTAGCTCTCCGGATGGCATATCCATCAACAATGATTGCACTATGGGAATCTCCATTATGGAGAATTGCATTATTATTCTCAGTATGGCTCGGCGCAGAATGGTGTCCTCGTATTGGTATACTTACAGGAATTGCAGTTTCAATGTATATTGCAAATATGATACAAATTTCATAAAAATTTATTGATAAAAGGAGTTAGATGAGTTTCTCTGGTCCACCGCCAACTATGCCCTTACCAAGTGGGCCTTTTGAAGCATCGTTAACAAAAATTGCATCTTCTCCATATGCTCTTGCGACAGCAATGTTTGCTCTTAATATAGGTGGAAGATTTCTTCCTTTTGAAGTAACAAAAGAACAAGAAAAATTCTTAAATCAACCATGGTTCAGACGTATAATTATTTTTATGATATTTTTCTTAGCTACAAGAAATTTAATTACAGCGGCATGGCTTTCATTTATTGTAATTTTGTGTGTTGGATATTTACTTAATGAAAATAGCAGCCTTTGTATTTTTGGAAGAGGTGGATTATCTAGTGCCACATGTAAGACAAAAGGAGCAGAGCAGACACTTGGACTTACAACTGAAGAATCTGCAATCTTAAAATCATTACAAGATAAAGCAGCTAAACTAGCGCCACCTGATAAGCCTGCAGAAGTAAATACTACATTTGGAATGAAATCGCATGATCAATATAAGAAGGTCATGCGTGGATTATGGGAACAATAAGTAGATGGTAACCTTCTCATGGGTTTCATTATATTTAGAGTATTTCTTGAAAGAAAATAAAATTATACTAGGAGTTATAACTGTTAGTATTATTATTTTAGCTTATTTATACTATTCCGGCTTTTTAATAAAGAAAGCCCTTGTAATTGTGGAACCAAGAAAGCATCCAATGTTAAAGTATGTATGTGAAAATTTTGATAAGAATATGTGTAAAAGTTGGGACCTCTATGTTTTCCATGGCAAATCGGCAGGTCAATATGCAAAAGAGGCAACTGCAGAAATAAAAGGGCGCAGAATTCATTTAATTCCATTGGAAACTGATAACTTAGATGCTGATGGATATAATGCTTTATTCAAGAAACTAGATTTCTGGAATCAAGTGGATGCTGAGAATATTTTAGTGTTTCAGACAGATGCAGTCATATGTTCAGCATCTGAATTTAAGATTCAGGATTTTATGAAATATGATTATATTGGATGTGGCTCATATGCTGGAGCAATTGGTAATAAGAAAGAAGTTTGGGCAAGAGATTATTCTAAAGGCAATAGTTTTTATGGTGTGGGTGGCTTGAGTTTTAGAAAAAATTCTTTTCAGAAACAATGCATTAAGAATTATCCTGGTATTGCAGCGGATTATCCTGAAGATGTTTTTTTCTCTAATTGTGTTGAGCACTCTATAAATAAACCTGAGAGTGCTGAAGTTCTAGCTAATTTCTGCACTCAGGATACATTTGTAAAGAAGGGGTTTGGTGCACATAAGACATGGACTATGAAAAATCCTGAAAATTTTTATAATTTCTGCCCTGCAGCACGAGAAATTAAGGAAGATTAATCTTGTGATAAAAAAATACGACCAAAAAAATTGAACCCAGTAATTTGTAAGCATGAATAAAACCAAAAACACATTTAAAATGAAATGCTCTATCTGTAAGCAAAAAGGACACAACAAGCGTTCGTGTAAGAAAATGACTACGCCAGTTTCAACACCAAAAATTGGTGTTGAAAATGATGTAAAGCTAATCCCACAAGTAAAAGTAGAGATGACAACTAAAATAGAAGATTTGGAAACGTTAAAATCAGTCCTTGAAAAGAAAGAAGCACAAAAGGGATTAATTGCACTGTATACACAAAGTCAATCAGAATGTACACGAAATGGGACTTGTGGTATGGAAGTGGGTATGTCAAGAGAAAAAGACCAAGGTGCTGTTCTAAAACTTTTCTTAGGTAGTATAATAAATCTTGATATTGATAATACCTTACCAGAGGATTATATTATTGGAAAATCCAAAATTTCAGCAAAACACTCTGGTAGTAAAGTTGGTTCTGCGGTAAAAGCAAAATGGACTTCTGCAGATTTATCTGTAAAAGAAGCAATTGAGGGAATGATAAATGCGGAAGATTCTTACTATCCACACTTACTTATTACATATCTTGATACACACAGGAAGAAAATTACTATAATATGTATATCATCTGAAGAAAACAAAAACATAATCAAAAACCTAAAAAATGAAGCATTTACTATTCCTAAAGGCAACTCAAGAGGTATTGAATATTCAAAAAAGGCGATGAATGAACTTCTTAAAAAATTATATTTCAAGATTGAGATTTGTGATGTTGATTTGAAAAGCGGTATAAATCCTATTGAAAGAAGAATTGAAATGCTAAAGAGTATTGGAATTAACTTGTAATCTTACTAAGTATATTTTCAACCTTTCTTGCAATAATATAACCAAGAAGAGGCGGGACTGCGTTTCCAATAGGTTTGTATGCTTTGCTATTAAGTTTACTTGGTTCTGTAAGAATACATTTGGGTGGAAATGTTTGAATAAGAGCAGCCTCACGAACTGAGAGTCTCCTTTCAATCATATTTAATTCCTTGTTTTTTCCATTATTAATCCTGCGAAATTCAATATTTCCGTGATGTTCTGCACGCATAGTGGGGGCAAATTCATCTAAACCTACCTCTTTCTGTCCCTGACCTTTTTCAAGACGTGCTGCCTTTGAATAAACTTTTTGTGCAGGATCTTCTGTAATATTAGGTTCTTGTAAATGTTTGAAATAACAGCCAATACTACATCTTACTTTATTTTCATCAATAATATTCCAACTCTCTCCAAGTTTTTCTTTTTTATCTAAACGAACACCCATAATAATAACACGCCAACGAGTTTGTGGTATACCATATTCTTCGCACTTGATAAGTTGATATTTAACCTCATATCCAACTTTAGAGAAGTCATCTATAATTTTTTTAATTGGATCTCCAGGCATAGTCAATAATCCATTCACATTTTCAGCAACAAATACAAGTGGCTTTACTCTTTTAACAAGTTCAACGTATGATTGGTATAGAGTTCCACGATTTGAATCAAATCCTTTTCTCTTACCTGCGTGGCTAAAATCTTGACAAGGAAATCCACCTGTAATTACTTCAGCCACAGGAAAACTGAAATTTTCTTTCAGTAAATCTCGTATATCTTTAAGGTGAAAGTTGTGATTCCATTTGTTCAATTCGGCAATTTTTTTTGCTTCAGGTAGAATATCATTTTGAAAGACAATATCAAACGGAAGCTTTTTTAGATTCACAAAGTCTGGTATTGATGAATTTGATTCTATATAGTCTTGCTCTTTTATACTATTTTTATGAACTATAACTTGCTCGGCAAATCCAACATCCATTCCTCCCATACCTGAGAATAATGATATAACCTTGTATTTTTGCATAATATTCTGAATAATATGGGGGGCATTATGAGTTTCAGTAGTCATTGTAATAGGTGAGGTATTTGTAAGAAGTTTTACGATGTCTTCCTTCTTCTTACCGCTATACCCTTTAATTTTCTTCTCTTTACAAAGAGCAATTAGTTCCTCACGAGTTTTTGTTGAGTAGTCCATTTGATTTGACTGCATAATAGTCATCGTTGTCACCTCAATTTTTACTGCTCCCTCATTCGTTTTTGATAGAACCTCTTGAACTTTCTTCTCTACAAGTGCTTCAATTGTGTTGTCTTTTTTACAGGGGCGTTTGCGCTTGTTGTGGTCTTCAAGATGACCCTTCTGAGAGAAAACCTTCTGACAAGTTTCACAGGTGTATTTTGTCATTTGTCTATACTATAGACGCACAAAATCTTTAAACAATTTCACGAATTTTCACGAAATCGTTAAACCGGAAGAGTCTAATCCTTGTAAAGTTTGGGAGGTCGTTAGTGAGTCTTCATATCCTTTTTTAGCCATTCAACATTAAAGGCGTATATAAAATAATTATGATCCTTTCACTTGTTAGAATTTAATTATAGAACTAATAAATTGCATTATCTTTTCACATAGATTATGGCCTTGTTCAATCTTGTATTTTTTATAGAGGCTTTCACTAATTTTTTCCATGTAGTCACGAGTAATCTTACTTTCTCGTTTTACAATGGCTTTAATTTCATCGTGGTGTTTCTCTTGAATATTCTCAAGAGCTCGATGTTTTTCATCTATTATCTGTTGCATATGACATTGTATAGATTGAATCATTCCTTTTACATCACGTTTCTTATATACTGGCTCAGTAATCATTTTGTAATTACTGGCATTCAGTCTATAAATAATAACTCCAGAGCGATTCATAATATTAAGTGGAGCTCCCTTATTAATTACTTCAACAACTAGAATATGAGTTGGAAGATTATTAGGTAAGTTTTCCACAGGAAATGTATGAATTTTCATCTTTATCTTACAGGGGTCAATGGGACCACCATCTTTGCAGGTAAAAGTTCCATAACATGAATCAATCCAGAGATTAAATTTATCTAGGAAATCTGGAGTCAGATTTTCACCTCCTGCAATTGTGCCGTCATCAAGAACTCCCATTATTAGATATCCTCCTGCACCATTGAGAAATGCGTGAATAGTTTCCTTATATTTAGGAAGCCCAGAGCCACGAATAGATTTCAAGTTGAAAAGTCCAGTAAATATAGAGACTCGCTTGAATTCTACGGTATTACTCTCATTAAAGGGAACCTTATCACCGTAGACCCATTTATTAGGTAGCATAGGTAACATATGGGCTTACTAAGCTCATGTGTTAGATTTACTCAAATTTATTAGCTAGGTTTAATGATCCGGATGTTCATCACTATTGGAATTAGAATTCCAGAACTTTCCCTTAGGTTTTTTTGATTTTGATTTATGAGAAGGATGTAAAGGATTTAGAGGAGAGACATTGCGACTTGGCCCTTTTTGTTTATTATGACGAGTTCTCCAGTTATTTTTATATGCAGATTTTCTTGAAACTTTTCTAGTTGGACTTGGCATATCTATAGGCTTTTTAGAAAAAAGCCAGCAAAAATAGGCTTTTTAGAAAAAAGCCAGCAAAAATAGGCTTTTTAAAAAAAAGCCAGCAAAAATAGGCTTTTTAAAAAGCGTTACACATCTAAACTTACCGTAGAGCCAACTGGTGCAGGCCTACGTCCTGCTCTGCGCCTATTCATTCCAGAGCGTGTAGAATCAGCCTGGCTATACTCATCACTGGCTACACTCTGGAGCTCGGAGACTGCCACCATTGCGGGCTGCTGCTGAGTAGGCATTGTTACATTCACAGGCATTGAGCGAACACCAATAGATTCCATCTCGGCCTTACGAACATCCTCAAAGGTTCTCAGAATATCATCTACCCCAGAAGGCCCCTTCATCTCACGTCTCTGACTAGGGTCCACCGCTACACCTGCAGAGCCAGAAGACATTTGGCTTGGGTTAGCTGGAGACCTGCCACTAGAGCCGAAGAATCCACCGGTGGGTCCAGGAGGGTCCATGGCCATTGCAGATGCTGGCATATTAGGAGGTGCGCCACCGCCCATTCCTTGGGCTCCTTGCATTCCAGGCATACCTTGCATTCCAGGCATACCCATAGCCATTCCCATGAAATTTCCAAAACCAGGGCCCGCCTGAGCTGCTGCTGCCTGAGCCATCTGCTTAGCCAGCATTGGATTACTCTTGAGAACATCATCCATAGTTGGCATCTTCTGTCTAAAGAATGAATTTGACACATGGCACATAAATCCACTTCCAGCAACGGCCATCATCAGACGCATCTCAGGAGGCATCTTTCCACGGTCCTTGTATTTGTCATATAGCTCTTCAAAAATTTCATCAAAATCTTCCACATTAGTGTGAACAGACTCAGACCATCCTTCAAGCTTAATATCAAATGGGTCAAATTTGTCATTCATCCACTCAAGACCAGTAATTGCACCCATGAGCATCTGACGCTGAAATCTGAGAGAACCCTCAAGATTTCTGGCATCTACAAGTCTTGTATATTCCTGTTTAATTTCCTCAAAAGAGTTGTCCATAGTAAATCTCTTGCTTACAGGATAACCCTTGGACTCAAGGCGTTGGAGTTTATTAAGATACTCAATCTTCTCTTGCCTTTCTTTCTCTAAATCACGAGGGGGTGCAGGAGTGAGAGAAATAGATGGTGCAGAGCTAGATTGATAGTTGTTATATGGACTAGACTCCTTAGAGATACTAATCTGAGGTAGGGGGTTATTAGAAGATGAACTGCTATCATTAGTGTTGCCAAATGTATTAAGGTCGATTGGCTCTAGAGTATCAAATTGGATTGGCTTTATTTCATCAGGAACAGAAAGCCGGATGGGTGATGAGCCAAAACTCTGCGTTCCTTCGGGTTTAGAACGAGATTGGTTGGCTAAGAGATTCATCCCGAGATCATCATTAAGTTCTGTTACTTCAATAACATTTCCAATTTCTGATGAAATATTTATAGGCTGACCCATATCCGATGCAATTGATTGCATTTCCTGGATACTAACATTCATCCTTCTCCGTTACTAATTTCTTTTTTAGAGAAGGCTTTAGACGCACCTATCCAAAGGATAGGTGCTATGCCGTTGCATCTAAAAGATGCAACGGACGCAGAAAAACCTGGAACAGGTTTTTTCTACTCTTGCCTTGGTATCTGAATATACCAAGGACGCACCTATCTAGAAAGCCATACATCTAAGAAGCCCCAGGGCCTTAAGAATTCCTTATTCTTAATACTAGATGTGCCAGAAGAATTGCAATATATTCAAGCAGTTTTATACTCTTATACTAACTTCTGCAGAAATGAAGTCTCCCAAGGTTCTTCGTGTTTATAATATTATACCCAGTAATGCCGAGATTAACCGAGTTATTTCTGAGGATGTAGTCGGTAAGTTGCCTTCCTCACACCCCTACGGAAATAATACTCAAGTTCATACTGTGCCTATACATATTCCTATTAGCATGCTGCTTTCTTAAAAAAATTATTCCTCAATCATTCTTCTAAGAGGAGCAATAAAATACACACATAAAACTAAAATTATTACACCCAGTAATGTAAAATATTCATCATTTGGTATTAATTCTTTTTTATGAATTCGAATATATGATATTATAAATAACATATTAATGCACAAAAATACAATTATTGATAATATCCATACCCGGGAAATCATTCTATTATATTATAATAGAATGGAAGTGTATCCATCATCTTTTAAAATATACAAAGATACCTTTAAAAAAGTAAGAGCAGATAAGATACCATTGCAACTCAGGTTGATGTCATATAGCGTTATGGTTATTCATATAGTTTTAGCATTTACATATGTATATGCCATATTATATTCTTCCGACATAAAGATGCTCTATTTAGTTTTATTCGGTTGTTTTATATTATATGAAATAACAATATATTATAAACGTTGTGTTCTTTCAAGATATGAAGAAATAAATTCAGATATTGTGCCAACAATGAGCGAAATATTATGTCATATTTTTTCTGGAAATACAGATATGTGTAAAGAACCTCATAAGTTTGAAATATTTTTTGTATCAATGGGAATAGCATTACCAATAGTTAAATTGTTTGGAATATATATTGTTGATAATATTACAGGAAAGCGTTATACTTGTAAACTAAAATGACCCACCTTAGATACTAAATAAAATAATAAAAATAATACAATTCCATTATTTATTTCATATAACATTATTTCATGTTTATATGATTTTAATGTTCCAAATGCCATATCAATATATGCAGGACCAAAATTGTATTTTTCTTCTACATGATGAACTTTGTGTTCAGAATTAGGTTCAGATGAATAAATTAATGATTGATTTATAACATGGCCCGTAGAATACCATATTATGATAAAAAGTATCAGTGTATAACTTAAGTATGGTATATTAAATATATATTTTAGAGCAATAAGAGGAATTGCAAAAGATATATCACAAATAAATTCTCCAATTAATTCTAACCATCTTGGTAGTTTTAGATTTTTATTATGGTGTGAATACATATGGTAATTAAAGATTGAATTAGGCAACTTATGTAGTAATATATGAAAGAAATATATATATAAACTTATAAAAAATAACTGAATTCCAATAGATATAATAGAAAATTTAGGATATACTAGATTTATAGAAAGTATATATGAAAATATAAGTAGTAATGAAAAAGAGTTAACAAATTTCTTTATATATTCTCGTGAATTCATCTATACTATGGAATATTTTTTTATAGAAAAAATGACATAAAGAGCGTATATATAGATTGTATATGAGTTCGGGAGATTCTATTGTTGACTCGGTAATTCAGAAGTTTTTACAGCGTTCTGCATTTGGCCAGGAGAAGTATGGAGTTACCTTAGACCGCACGGACCTTTCAGTAAAAGACTGGATTCAGCATGCTCAAGAAGAACTCATGGATGCCATTTTGTATTTAGAGAAGCTAAAGCAGACTGTGCAAGCTGGCCAACCTGGCCAAGCTATGCATAAAATTGAAGTCCCTAACCCTGAAACTTCATCAAACTAAATGCACGAGCCCCTAACTGAAAAGCATTATCGCAGGGTCAAGGCTCTATTTAAGGAAACTTTTAATCCAAAACTCTTTACTATAAATTCCTTGAATACTTCTTGGCATTATAGATCCAAGGAAGAAAGCTACGCATTTCTTGACCCATTGTCTAAGAAATTCATTGGTTTCATTATAACATCTTATCACACAAAGAACAAGGATAATCTCTATGTCGATTACATTGCCCTAGACTTTTCATACAGAGGTCAAGGTATTGGCACCGATATAATTAAGGGATTCTTGAAAGAAATGAAAATGCATCGGCGCAGTATTCATCTTTATCCTGAGCGTAAAGAGCTTTATGGATGGTATGAACGTCTTGGATTTTATAAGACCCATGGTGGGTATTATAATTTCCATTCATATGAGACTAGGCTACCGCATTCAAAAATTATTCAATAGAGACTAAACCAAAGCGTTCAGTCATGGTTTTAATACTTGCAGTTTCCACTAATAATCCACCATTTGCATAGACACCATAATTACAAACAACTTCCTTATTTTCTAAAGCAAAGTGCCATATTTCATGGTCTCCAGGATTCTGATAAGGCTCCGCTTTCTCATCAATGAATGCCATGAGCCTAAACTTGCCTGTAGTCATGTAGAGACTCTTCATTAGTTGAAGATGTCTGGCTTTTTGTTTGGGCTCTAGTTTATCTACAAGCCTGGAGTGGCATCCTGTTATAATGAGGTCCTCAGTAAGCTCAGGATAATTCTTTGGGCTTAACTTAAAAAGGCGATTAGGTCCCCTGTCGGCATTATTAGGATTATTGAAGGTTGTTTTACCAATAGTATGAACTTTTACATATGAACCGTTGAGTATCTTTACAAGTGTGCCTACTTGTATTTCTTCAATTGGTAGATATTCTTCTTTTTGTTGTGACTCATTAAAACAGAGAATCTTAGAGCCACGGAGGAAACAGATAGGAGGTTCAGTTGTAAATGATTGAAAATCTGTAACTTCAGATTCATCTGGGCCATTTCCAAATAAATACTTAAATTTATATAATGTATTTGAATTTAAACCAGTAAAATCTGCAACATAATTTCCTGAAGCATCTGGTGATGAAATAATTTGAGGATATCCAAGAGGATTTCCACTACTATCATATGCAATAATGTAAGCAGACCATCCTGGATAATTACCACTAGGATCAGTTCCAGTAACTTTTATACTTGTAGGAGTTATAGTAGCAGTAAGAGGAACAGGAGCAACTTGAAACGTTTTAAATGAAACTCCTGAACTATCAGGCCCTTGTCCTCCAGAATTTGTAAGTGCCCAACTTACATTATAATTGGTAAATGCAGTTAATCCAGTATAAGTATAATAAACATTTCCAGAGGCATCTATGCCATTACCAGAGGCATCTTGACCATTTCCAGATACATCAACGATTGCATTTTCACTTCCATCTAAATAAAATGTTGCACTTGTAAATGGAGAGCCAGAAACATCCGTTGTATTACCAAATACTGAGATTGTAGTTGAAGTTTTAGATTCTAATTCTAAAGCTCCTGGCGTAATTCGTAAGGTTGTAAATGTAACTCCTGAACTATGAGGCCCTTGTCCTCCAGAATTTGTAAGTGCCCATATTACATTATAATCGGTACCTACAGTTAATCCAGTATAAATATAATAAAAATTTCCAGAGGCATCTAGCCCATTTCCAGAGGCATCTAGGCTATTTCCAGAAACATCTACAATAGCATTTTGACTTCCATCTAAATAAAATGTTGCACTTGTAAATGGAGAGCCAGAGACATCTGTAGTATGACCAATTACTGAGATTGAAGATAAAGTTCTAGATTCTAATTCTAAAACTCCAGGAGTTGAAGGAGGGTAAGATAAGGTTGAAAATGAAACTCCAGAACTATCTGGTCCTTGTCCTTCAGAATTTGTAAGTGCCCAATTTACATTATAATTGGTAAATGCAGTTAATCCAGTATAAGTATAATAAACATTACCAGAGGCATCTATGCCATTACCAGAGGCATCTAGCCCATTTCCAGAGACATCAACAATAGCATTTTCACTTCCATCTAAATAAAATGTTGCAGTTGTAAATGGAGAGCCAGAGACATCTGTTGTATTACCAAATACTGTAATTGTAGATGAAGTACTAGATTCTAATTCTAAAACTCCAGGAGCTGCAGGGACAGCATTAACAATAAAAAGGAATAGTATACCAGCACTACC
>Ga0214923_10003174_pt1 | contig 20884 bp, 22 predicted proteins | sample LL1510_MetaG_FD_177993 | JGI IMG/M metagenome (GOLD analysis project Ga0214923, IMG submission 177993) | Freshwater microbial communities from Lake Lanier, Atlanta, Georgia, United States - LL-1510 | ecosystem: Environmental > Aquatic > Freshwater > Lake | place: USA: Georgia | collected...
CCGCAACAACCGTGACAATCGCGACAACCGCAATAACCGCAATAACCGTGACAATCGCGACAATCGCGATAACCTCAATCCAAGAAATGATGGATTTCACGCTGGTGGCGGGCAAGCTGGTCGACCGGGCAGTACTGGAAATGCAGTGAATCAAGGAGGAGCAAATAATCAGGGAGGTCCAAGCAATCCCGGAGCCCCGAATAATCAGAGAGGCCCGAATAATCAGGGAGGTCCAAACAATCCCGGAGCTCCGAATAATCAGAGGGGACCGAATAATCAGAGAGGCCCAAACAATCCCGGAGGGTCAAGCGCTGTGGGTCAAACTTAAACCTTAAATTGATGCAACGCTCGCTTCCCCTGGTATTTGGTTTTTTTCTGCTCTTCGCATTATTCTCATGTTCAGATCCCGCTGAGTTGGATATATTCATGGACGTGGAAGGGGAGAAGTGGGCCTACACCGACCTCAAAGAGGTTGAATGGAATTGTGACGATACCTCATCACGCTACGATGTGTTGTTGAATATACGCCATAAAGGCAATTATGAGTGGCAAAATATTTATCTAAAGCTACATATCATTGATCCGGCAGGCAAGGAACGGATATTCCTAAAAAGTGTGCCACTGAGTGATGCGGAAGGATATTGGCTGGGCAAGGGCCTGGGCGATTGGAAAGTTGCTACACCCATGCTCTTGCCTCAAATGCAGTGCAAGCAATTAGGGCTATATCGCATGCGGTTGGAGCAACATATGCGGGTTGACCCGTTGGAGGGCGTCGGACAGGTCGGAATAAAAATTGTTCGGCAGCCTCAGTAGCGCATGAGCCGGAGGCAGGCAGAATAATGTTGGTCTGTGACCAAGAGCATGTAACAAGCCCGAGGCAATGTCGATAAATCAACCTGGTTTCGGCCGGGTGATAAAGTGATCTGCCGAACACTCCTTCCTTGAATATCGTGGAGACTGGCTGAAATTGTTTGGCTGATGGGCAAGTCAACATCCACCGTTACCCAATCTTGCGTAGGGTTTGGAAACGCACTGAGACCAGGTTGACCAACTGAATTCAATCCCGCTGCGTGGGTGCTAAATCGATACACGACAGTAACGGCATTGGCACGATTGGATACTTCAAATACGGTGACTACCACAGTGCCGTTGCCTTGAACCTGATTGGGGTAGAGGTGGCAGTCGATGTTGCTGTTGGAACGGCCGTTGAGGGTAAAGTCGGCACTATCGGTCGTGGGGAGATAGCAGGTATTGATGTCGCAAATCGAAGTTTGCCATCCGGCGACTTGAGCATTGGTGGTGCGTACCCATCGGAAGTTTCCCGTAATATCACTGTTGTTCCGAACCCCGGAGTAGGCCACTATTTCTGTGGTGCTCACTGCGCCCCAAGCATACAGGGTGTCTGCAGTGTTTAGACTGAGTTGGGCGTTGGCCGCAGTCGAAAATACAAATGAGAGTAGAAAAAGCGTCAGGATGTGAAGGGTGTAGGGCAACTTTCTGTTGGGATGTGTCATGATAAAAAATTGTTGAAGGCGCAATAAAAACCCAAAAATAAGCTGTACGTGTCAATTTTGCTCGGGTTGAGGGGGTTTAATGTTGGCTGTTTATAGTCCGAGTAGACTTGGCTCTGCCTGGTCGGCGAAACTGTAGTATCCCCGATCAGAAAAAATGAGGTGGTCCACGAGATGGCATCCAAACAGGCGGGAACTCTTGGCGATGCGTTCGGTGAGTGCCCGATCGGCATCACTAGGCACAAGATTACCGGATGGGTGGTTGTGCATCAGAATCATTGACGATGCCCTGTGAATGATCGCTTCCCTGAGGATTTTACTCGCATCGGCGACAGCCTGATGGAGCCCACCTACGCCGATGGTGCGGTCGGCAATGGGCCGAAGTGCACGGTTCAACAGTAAAATCCTGAATTCTTCATGCTGCAGGTCGTCGAATCTGTGGCGGTAGCGTTTATAGATCTCCTGCGAATTATTCAACGCTGTGCCTATGGGGGAAGGGGTGATTTCGCGGCGTCGGCGGCCCAGTTCAAGCGCAGCGGCGATGCACACCGCTTTGGCTTGTCCGATTCCTTTGATGTTTTGCAGTTCCTTGATCTCCATTTGTCCGAGCCGAGCGATCTGTTGATCACAGCGCGTGAGTAGTTCGCGCGCCAAATCGAGCGCAGTATAGTTTCGGCAACCCTGACCAATAATAATGGCAAGCAGTTCGGCGTCGCTCATCGATTCTCTGCCTCGGTTCACAAATCGCTCACGTGGACGGTCGTCGGGGGCCCAGTCCTTGAGGGTCTGTCTTTGATCGTGTTCTCGTATGGGTGTATTGTCTGCCGCCGGGCTGATGTCGGAATCCATTCTCAAAGCTAAACACAGAGTTGGGCGTTCGCGTTGAACATGGTTTGAATCGACAAATAGATGCGTGTTTTACCTGTATTTTTCCTGTGTTTTGCTCGAATTGTTCAGGTATGGACCGGCTAAAAATGACCTGAATGATCTGTTTTAGGGTTTTCGCTTATTTGAATTTTATTCAGTATTGGAAAAATAGAATCTGATTGAAATCAGGCTAAAGGCTCTGAGTCAGGTACTGGATCGAGGCGAGCAAAAAAAAAGGCCTCAGTTTAGAGGCCTTGTAGGGGAATAATTTCTCTGATTATGATAGCGTGTTCACCAGACGAGCGAGCTGTGACTTCTGGTGTGCTGCCTTATTCCTGTGAATGATGTTCTTTTTAACAAGTTTATCGATTCGTGAGACCACTTCAGGAAGCATTTTCCGGGCTTCGCCTGCGCTGGCGGCAGCGCGGAGGCGCTTGATCAAGGTCTTGGTGGTTTTCAGTTGATAACGATTGCGCAAACGACGTACGGCGGTTTGGCGAATTCTTTTGAGGGCGGAAGGATGGTTAGCCATCGGATCTTGAATTTTTTAGAGGTGCAAAGATACGAAAAAATGATGTTTCGGCCAAATGTTCTGCAAGTCCTTCACACAAAAATGGAATCGCTACATATTTTCATCTTCTCTATCTTTGCATTGAGGTCGATTTGCAACGTACCACTCAACCACAAACCAATTTTAACTGTTAATAACCATGAGAAAATTTCAATTAGTCATCCTTTGCATGACTCTTATTCTTTCCGCCTGTCAAGAAACAGTCAAAGATGCGAAGAATGAAGATAAGGGCGAGTTTTATGGAAGTCAAATCACCAAGGATGGGGCAGAAGACGCCGCACGTTTGCCAGAATTGATGCAGGGTAAGGATTCGCTTCGGGTAAAACTGGCAGGTACCATCAATTCTTGTTGTCAGAAGAAAGGTTGTTGGATGATGGTCGATCTGGGCAACGACCAGGAGATGCGGGTTTCCTTTAAAGATTATGCATTTTTCGTGCCCTTGGAGTCTGCCGGACGTAAAGTGATTATGGAGGGCATAGCACGCTACGAAGTGACCACCGTAGAAGATCTAAAGCATTTTGCTGAAGATGCTGGAAAGTCACAAGCCGAAATCGATTCCATCACCCAACCCGATAAGGAATTGGTTTTTGAAGCAAGTGGCGTCATCTTACTCTAGTTTGATGCTCCATTTTTCTGCTCATTTCCGGCTTGGCCTTACGCGCACTCAAAGGGTATTGCTCCTGATTGGGTTGTTTTTAGGGGTAATTCAAAGTTGTGGTGATGCGAATCAGGTAGAGGAACACTGCGAGCATTCTTCAGAAATGCCTCGAGGCAAGGAACCTGAGCCCAAACCCATGGCCCGAATGATGAGGGCGATGTACCAGCAAGGTGAACAAATGCGAAAGCAAATCCTGGCCGGCGAACCCATTTCCCCGGAGGCTTTCCCGCTTTTAAATTACCACAATCAAGAGCCAACAGACCCGACTGTGTTGGGGTCGGAATTCGACCAGCACCATGCTGATTTTGCCAAGGCATGGGCTGAACTCATGGAGCACCCCGACACGACCCACTATAATATCATGCTTCAGGCCTGTGTGGGTTGTCACCAAGACCATTGTCCGGGCCCCATCAAGAAAATTCGAAAACTGAGCCTTTAGGGTTCCGTAATCTTACGGAAGTATCCGTCTGCCATACGATTAATGGCCTGTTTGCAACTGATTTTTGCAAATATGTTTCTACGTATTTTCTTATCTCTTTCTTTTTGTGTTGCTCTTATCCCCACCCGCGTCTTTTCATGGGGGTTTTATGGACACCGGCTGATTAACCGGGCGGCGATTTTTACACTTCCCCCTGAGCTATTCGCCTTTTATCGCTATCATCTTCTTTTTTTGGAGGAGGAGGCCACTGCCGCTGACCGAAGAAGGGGGTCAGATCCGCTTGAGGCGCCGAGGCATTTTATCGACCTCGAACGATACGGGCCGCCTCCTTATGTGTTGTTGCCATCCACTTGGAAGGAAGCCGTGGCCTGTTACCATGAGGAGGAACTTCAAAAGCATGGTATTCTGCCATGGCATATTCAGTTGGTCTACTACAGACTCATCGAGGCATTTCGCCTGGGCGATGTTGATCGAATTCTGCGGTTATCGGCCGATTTAGGCCACTATCTGGCCGACGCGCATGTCCCTTTGCATGTGACCCATAACTACAACGGACAGTTCACGGGACAGCACGGTTTGCATTCACTTTTGGAAAGCAGAATACCGGAGTTGATGGGAAGTGAATATGATCTGCTCACCGGAAAGGCCATTGTGGTAGAACGGGTCCGTGATATGATTTGGGATTGCATTCGCGAAAGTGCGGGACATTTGCCCTTGGTTTTTGAGGCAGATTGCCGGGTGCGGGATAGCATCCCGGAGGATGATTGGAAGGTGCCTGAGTTGCGTGGACAAACACGTGTGATGGCCTACAGTGTATACTATGCGATGTTATATAACGAATTTCTGGGGAATATCATGGAAGAACGGATGCGACTGGCCATACATCGCTTGGGTAGTCTCTGGTTTACTGCATGGGTTGAGGCCGGGCAACCGGCACTGAAAACCGATATAAAACCACCCGAGAAGGGTTCCTCTGCAATTGATTTAAAGACGTTTGACCGGTATTCTTCTCAAATACACCGATGTGCTGAAGGAAACTAAGGATTGTGGTTTCTGTTGGTTGAACATGTTTTCTGCTTAAGTTTGTTGCAGTAAATAGTCAATTCTTTTATGCCCAATGTCATTGATTTAATTTTGCTCATGGCTTTTGTTTGGGGTGTTTGGCAAGGGTACCGTAAAGGCCTGATTGTCGAATTTGCCGGACTGGTTGTTTTGGTGATTTCATTGTATCTCGGCTTGAAAGGCATGAACTGGGGGGCCGCATTGATTCAAACCACATGGGGCATTCAATCGATCTGGTTGCCAATGTTAGGCTTTTTGTTGGTGTTTATTGGGTCTATGATCCTTGTTAGGTTATCGGCAAGTCTGTTGGAGAATCTGGTACGATCTATATTACCTTCTTGGATCAGTCAGGTCTTCGGTGGCCTCATTGGAGCGGCCAGATGGCTTTTTTGGGTTTCGCTGCTGCTGTGGGTCTTTTCATCAGCCAACTTAATTCCCCAACAGGCGCGTCAAGATTCATATGCCTTCAACGCCTCTCAAGTATATGCGGAATCCGTGATGTCACTCATGAAGTCGATTTTTGGTGATATAGGGAAGGGGTTTGCACGTACAACCACCGGTGTAAAAACATCCTGATCTTCAATTAAAGCACATCTACGTGGCGGTTTTGTTGATCGATAATTTCGATTCTTTTACCTATAATCTGCAGCATCTGGTTTTGTTGGAAGGAGTTGACTGTTCAGTCTGGCGCAATAACGATCAAAGATTGCTGGGGGATTTATCCAATTTTTCTGCCATTATTTTATCTCCAGGTCCTGGCATTCCTGCTCTTTCCGGACATCTCATGGAGGTGATCTCAAGCTGGCATGCAAAAATGCCGATGTTGGGGATTTGTTTGGGCCACCAGGCTTTGGGCGTTTATTTTGGCGCAAAACTCGTTGCTGCGCCAAGGCCCATGCATGGAATGATTTCACCCATTCAAACATGCGCCGATGAAAACACATCCCCATGGATGGGGATTCAAGGGACAAGGATCGAGGTAATGCGGTATCATTCATGGGTTTTGGTTGATTTGCCCGAGGCACTAGTTCCACTGGCGTACAGCGTCGATGATGGTTGTCTTATGGCGATGCGCCACCGTCATTTGCCACTATACGGTGTACAGTTTCATCCCGAGTCGGTCATCGGCATTGATGTTCGTCACCTTATTGCGTCTTTTTTGCACCAAACCACCGTACTTTTGTAAAAGACTTGAAACAACTTGAAACAACTTGGATTTTTAAAATCCTTAAACATACAGGATGCGGATTGCTCAATTAGAACACGGTACAGTACCTGAAGTGCGCTTGGGCGACACCTTCCAATTGATCCGTGAACTGATGTTTGATGCACGATTATTTGACCTTCCGGTCGTTGACCCATCTGGTTTGCTCCAGGGTATAATCTCATTTGAACAAATTCAAGGGCAAAAATCGGGTAAGTTGACGCCTTCAGCAAAAGTTGTACTGAATCCATTTTATATGGAGGAGGAAGATTCAATTGGACGATTGTTAGAGCAAATGAGGATTCAGAACATGGGGTGTATGCCCATTTGTGATTCATCCAGTCATTACCGTTACAGCTTGACCGCGATGGATTTGTTGCACTGGATTGAAGGGGAAAGCATGTTGGTCCAGCCTGGTGCGGTCATGACCATGCGAATGGCGTCGCATGAGTACTCACCAGCGGAATTGGCTCGAATCGCTGAGTCGAATCGGGCGCTGATACTGAACCTGCGCATGCATGACGACATTGACTCGCCGGGAATGTGCTTGGTTCATCTGAAATTCAATCTTCTGGATCTCAGTCATTTATTGTCTGACTATGAGCGATATGGCTTAGAGATCGTATACGTGAGTCATGAAACACGTCGTGATGAGTGGTTGCGCGATCGTTATTCCTCGCTGATGCGCTATCTGGAAATATAGAATACATGGTTGTTGCTCTTTATGGCCGCGCACTGCCGGACGGACAAAAAGTCGGATTGGAGGCTTGCGTTGAAGCGTTCCATCGTTCGGGGGTGGAGGTCATTTTATATGATAAACTTGCTGATTCGTTGAATCGTTTGGGTGGAAGTTGGACTGGTGCGGTCTTTGGTGACCAATCTCCCGCATTGGGCCATTCAGGCTTTTTTGTAACCCTCGGCGGCGATGGCACGCTCTTGGATTCAGTGGTTCATGTTCGTGATCAAGGCATCCCTGTTTTGGGAATTAATTTTGGTCGGTTGGGTTATCTTACTTCAGCCTTACCCGAGCAAATGAATGGGGTCGTGGAGCGTCTCATGGCCGGTCAGTTCAGTGTTGAGCAGCGCAGAATGTTGCACATGGCATCGAATGAATCCTTGTTTGGTAGCTGTCCGTTTGCCCTGAACGAGCTTGCCATTCACAAAAACAATTTGTCGTCCGTGATCAGAATACAAGTGCTGGTCGACGACGTCTACATGAATACGTATCATGCCGATGGGTTGGTCATTTCGACCCCCACCGGTAGTACGGGCTACAATCTGAGTTGTGGTGGACCGATTACGATGCCCAATGCCCAAGTGTTTTTGGTCAGTGCTGTGGCCCCCCATAACCTCAATGTTCGACCCATTGTGCTCACCGACTCATCGGTCATCCAATTGAACATTGAATCTACAGGTAGCGGTGTGATGCTTTCAATGGACTCGAGGTCGGTATTTACCCAAAATCCCGGGTGTCTCATGGTTCGCCGCAATTCGTTTGATTTTCCTTTGGTGCGCTTGAACGGGCAAGATCACTTATCGACATTACGATCCAAGTTAATGTGGGGGGTAGATCGCAGAAATGAACGAGAGCAATTTTGATGGGTAGGGGTTTGATTTTGGATTGAAATGCGAATGGCGTTTCAATACAAAAAAAGAGATAGAAGATGTATATTCGCCCTTTATACTTGTCTTGATCGAACTATTTTCCAAGCTTATGTTTCGAAAAATACCGCTGATTGCACTTTTTTTGGGCTTACTTTCGGGTCTAAGGGCCCAGGATGTTGAGTTCGGTGTGAATACCTTTGCTACGTCTTATTTGGGTGAGCTGAATAATTCGCTGAATTGGGCCTCGAATATTCGCTACGGAAGTGGATTTCATGTGCGCCGAAACATCAATCCTTGGTGGTCGGTGCGCTCCGATGCCAACTGGGCGATGATTGCAGGGTCGGATAACCGCGAAAATCGCATATCCAATTACCGCAACTTAAGTTTTCGGTCCGCTGTTTTTGAAATTACAGCCCTTGCTGAGTACCGAATTCGTCCCATTACCATTTTCCCAAGTCGCCACCGAATGACCCCATATGTTGCTGCTGGATTTCACCTCTTCCATTTCGATCCACAGGCCAAGTACAAAGGCGAGTGGTATGATTTGGCGCCCCTGAGTTTGGAAGGACAAGGACTGGCAGAGTACCCCGACCGCAAACCATACTCACTGGCGCAAATTGGGGTTCCTGTGGCTATTGGTATGCGTTGGGCCTCCCGTCAGAATTTAAGGATTGCCCTTGAGGCCGGTTATCGGTTCACGTTCACTGATTATCTCGATGATGTGGGTGGATTTTATGCCAACCCGGCTGTTGTGGCCGCCAACAAAGGGGCGATTGCCGGTGCATTGGCCGATCGACGTTCGGAGCTGAATACGGCACAGTCATTTCTTGAGCCCGCCGAAGCTGGGTCATTTCGGGGTTCACCCCGTTGGAATGATGGGTATGTATTTGTAGGTCTCTCCTTTAGTTATGTTCGCTTCCGTTCAACTTGTCCCGTTATCGCGCCATGAAGCTCATTAGCTCTTTGTTAATCCTCCTTTTTTGCCTGCTGTTTCATCCTGCCCGAGCACAATACTGGGACTTTGCAGTGGGCACTGGAATCAGCGGTTATGCAGGTGACCTTCGCCCAGATTTTGGCTTTCAAAAACTGAATCCGGTTGGGTACGGATGGATTAAATACAACGTAACCCCCCATTGGGGATTTCGCTTTTCGATCCTCAATACACAGGTCGAAGCCGCTGATGCCGATGCCCCCTATGTGTGGATGCGCAACCGAAATTTGAATTTTGTGTCAAACATCACTGAAACCTCTGCTCTGGCGGAGTTCAATTTTTTCAAATACATCACCGGACAAAAGCGGCACAAGCATACCCCTTTCATTTTTTCAGGATTATCGCGATTTCGGTTCGACCCAACAGCCATCGTGGATGGACAAAAAATAGAACTTCGACCACTCGGTACAGAGGGACAGGGTTTGGATAGTTTTCCAGGGCGATCGATTTATGGTCAATATGCACTTGCTATTCCTTTTGGGATCGGCTATCGCTACAATTTCAAAGGGATGCACTCACTCAGTTTTGAAATCACAGGACGATACGCATTCACCGATTATTTAGATGATGTGAGCCTGACCTACCCAGGCTATACATATATGTCACAGTCACGCTCACCGCTTGCTGCACAGATGTCTGATCGATCTGAGGAGTTGGGATTGCCACGCAATATCGCAGGCGCACAGCGGGGTATTAATTCCTACAACGATATCTATTGGTATGCAGGGGTTAGTTATATCCTGACCCTGAAGACGGGCCGATGTTTCGGTATGGAGCAGAGATGAAGAATAGGGGAGGGGTGACGACGGTATGACTGCGGCTGACTTTATTGATCGGCAAAAACTGCCCAAGCATATTGCCATCATCATGGATGGTAATGGCCGTTGGGCGCGTGCACAGGGCATGAAGCGAATTTTTGGACATCGGGAAGGCGTCCGTGCAGTCAGGGAATGTGCAGAGGCTTGTGCCGAATTGAAGATACCCTATTTGACGCTTTACGCTTTTTCGGCTGAGAATTGGTCGCGCCCAAAGGAGGAGGTCAATGCCCTGATGCATCTGTTGGTAGATACAGTCACTTCTGAAATGGACACCTTTAAACGCAACAACATCCGCTTAAATGCGTTTGGGGCACTGAATGACCTCCCTGATTATTGTCGAAGGGGATTGTCGAACGCCATGAACGAAACCGCCCATCACACCGGACTTACCCTTAATCTGGCCCTCAGCTACTCAGCTCGCAATGAACTTGTGAATGTGGTTCGTACGCTGGCCGAAAGAGTACAATCTGGGAATCTAAAACCAGAAGACATTGATGCGGAGCAAATTGCCGCGTCGACCTACACTTCGGGGATGCCGGATCCTGAACTGATGATCCGAACCAGTGGTGAACAAAGAATCTCGAATTTTCTTTTGTGGCAACTGGCTTATGCAGAATTGTATTTTACGCCTGTGATGTGGCCCGATTTTAAAAAGGAGCACCTCTACCAAGCCATTTCCGAATATTTGACTCGAGAGCGTCGGTTTGGTAAAACGGGAGAGCAAATTCAGAAATTCTGATGTTCCGCTGCACTGTAGTTTCCATTTACTTTTCGGTGCTTTTTTCGGTGCTTTTTTCGGTGCTTTTTGCCGTACCGATGAACGGCATGGCCCAGGCAAAGAGAGACGCCCGTTCAGCGACTGCGCCCACAGAGCCTGTTGTACGCACGTATACCATAGGCGGCATCAGAGTGGAAGGGGTGCAGAACTTCGATACAGAGATCCTATTGATGTTGGCAGGATTAAAAGTGGGCGATGCCATTGATTTGCCCGGGGAAGTGCTCACCAAAGCCGTTCGGAGTTTATGGAAACAGGGGTTATTTGGCGATGTGGTCATAGAAATTGAACGTTATGAGGCCAATACAGTTTTTTTAAAGGTTTTGTTGCAGGAGCGCCCAAGGCTGAGCAAATTCGCATTCAGCAAGTCGCTTCGTAAATCTTATGCCGACGATTTGACCGAAAAGCTTAAAGATTTTCGAGGAAAGGTTTTTTCAGACCACATAAAGGCGTCGTCGGTCGAACTCATTAAGAATTATTTTGCAGAAAAGGGCTATGGGGATACACGGGTTGATGTGAGGGAAGAGCCCGATACCACCCACCAGAACATGGTACTTGTACGGCTCTACATACAAACAGGTGAGCGGGTGCGCGTGGGTTCGTTGTTTGTGGAGGGCAATCAGGCGGTTCCCACCAAGAAAATTCGCCGAAAAATGAAGGGTACAAAACCCTATCAACGCTTTAATATTTTCCGAAATTCGAAATTTGATGAACGCAAGTATGCTGAAGATCAGGAAGCCTTGATAAAAGTGTATCGGGAGGAGGGATTTCGCGATGCCCAAATAGTCCAAGACTCGCAATGGCGTGATCAGTCGATGGTGCACATTAGAATCCGGCTCGATGAGGGCCATCGTTATTACTTCCGAAACATTCGTTTTTCTGGCAATACCTTGTATCCCGACTCCATCCTCAGTAAAGTGCTGGGAATCGAGCCCGGTGAGGTTTACAGTCCGAAGACGCTAGAAGGGCGACTTCAAATTGATCCAAACGGACGGGATATCTCCAGTATGTATATGGACAACGGCTACCTCTTTTTCCAGGTCAATCCGGTTGAGGCGCGTGTGGAAAATGATTCTGTGGACCTCGAAATTCAAATTTACGAAGGGGCTCAGGCCACGGTGAATCGGGTGACCGTAACCGGAAATACCAAAACAAGTGAACATGTTGTACTGCGCGAATTGCGAACACGACCAGGTCAAAAATTCAGTCGCAGCGATGTCATTCGAACCCAGCGTGAACTGAGTCAACTCGGTTATTTCGACCCTGAACAACTCGGGGTTACCCCAACACCGAATCCGGCCGATGGCACAGTCGATATTGAGTATAAAGTGGCTGAACGCTCCAACGACCAAATTGAGCTTTCTGGTGGATGGGGCGCCGGACAGGTGGTGGGTACCCTGGGGCTTGTTTTGAATAATTTCAGCGCCAGAAAGTTGTTCGAACCATCGGCATGGAATCCGGTGCCATCAGGAGATGGCCAGAGATTGAGCATTCGGGCGCAGGGAAATGGAAGGTTTTTCCGTTCCTATAACTTTTCTTTCACAGAGCCTTGGTTGGGTGGGCGGAAGCCCAATGCCCTTTCGGTGAGTGCCTACACTACTTTGCAGTCGACCGGTCTGGCGGCGAACAACCCCAATGCAGGCTCGCTTACCCTCAACGGCCTAACGGTGAGCCTGGGCAAACGCCTGAAAGTGCCAGACGATTATTTCACCCTGCTTCATTCCATCAACTTTCAACAATTCGTGTCGCGCAATTATCAGATCACCGTGTTTTTGCCGAATGGATTGTCAAACAACTTTTTCATTCGCGAAACATTGGCCCGCAACAGCATCGACCAGCCGATTTTTCCCCGAAGCGGTTCAAATTTATCCTTGTCCGTTCAGCTCACCCCGCCCTATACAGCACTAGGCCGAAAGGTAGGGGCAGATGTGGATGCCACAGATCGTTATCGCTGGATGGAGTATCATAAATGGCGATTCGACAGTCAGTATTTTCTAAAACTGGCAGGCAATCTGGTTTTGATGAGTCGTGTGCAACTCGGGTTTTTGGGTAATTATTCGTCGTCATTCGGGGATATACCCTTAGGTCGTTTTTACGTGGGGGGTGATGGATTGATGGGTTTCCAGCTCGACGACAGAGAATTAATTGGATTGAGGGGATACCAAAACAATTCATTAAGTCCACGCAACGCATCCGGACAATTTGTAGGCGCTACTGCGTTTCAGAAATATACTATGGAATTGCGGTATCCGCTCACCCTCAACCCCAGCGCAACGATTTATGTGACCTCATTCTTGGAGGCAGGCAATAGTTTTATGCGCCTGAGGGATTTTGAACCGTTCACAAATTTTCGTTCAGCGGGTTTGGGCGTGCGCTTTTTTCTACCGATGTTTGGGCTGCTCGGGGTGGATTGGGGCTATGGCTTCGATCGTGTGCCCGGTCTTGAGGCACATAAAAGCAATTTTCACATCACTATCGGACAAAACTTTTGATGATGCGATTTAAAACTGTTCTTGTTTTGTTGCTTGGGCTTTGTCCGTTTCTTGCTTTATCGCAGAAATATGCCTACATCGACAGCGAGTATATTCTGGCCCAAATCACGGAATACAAAGCGGCGCAAGCAAAAATTGACGCCTTGGCGGAAGAATGGTCGACCGAGTTGACCGAGAAGCGAACACTCATTGAAAGCATGCAGCGTTCGTTCAAAGCCGAACAAGTGTTGCTTACGGCTTCCATGAGGGAAGAAAAAATAGCGGAAATCAAGGAAAAAGAGGTGGAATTGGAGGAATTGCAATCGAAGCGTTTCGGTTACGAAGGTGAATTGTGGCGCAAGCAACAAGAATTGATTAAACCGCTGCAAGATCGCGTCTATGAAGCCGTTCAAAAGTATGCGCGCGATAAGGGGTACGACCTAATTTTTGACCGCGCAGGGGCTGTGACCCTGATCTATGCCAATGGAAAGTTTGATAAGAGCGATGACATACTGACGGAGATGGGCGTGGCACCCACCGCGGCCAAGGATAAATCTCGGTCAAGGACACCCGCCCTTCCCAAGGTGAATATGCCCGGGATCGAAAGATTAAAGGAGGAAATGAAAGGCGAAGACAAGGACGATGCACCTGTTGTTCAACCGTCCCGAACCACGCCCGCCCCCACAGGAAACCCGCCTTCGAACCCAGCCCCGCGTCCGGGCACCCGACCCCGATAAACCTCATTATTTAAATATAAACCAAAATGAAAAAAATCATTCTCTTCAGTGGCCTATTTCTGTTTGGCCTGATGAACCAGACCGCGCATGCCCAGATTAAATTGGGGCACATCAACTCGGCTGATCTGGTTGCTTTAATGCCTGAAACAAAAAATTCGGAGGATAGCCTTAAGCGTTATACGGAAGATTTGAATGGCCAATTGGAGCAGATGTTGGCCGAACTGAAAACCAAATACACTGAATATCAGTCCAAGCAAAGCTCTTGGAGCGAGGCTGTTCGAGAGTACCGTGGTAAGGAAATACAAGACTTGCAGACCAACATCGACAACTTCCAACAGCGCGCGCAGCAGGATATATCTTCCAAACGGGAGGAGTTGTTGCGGCCCATCATGGATCGGGCAGAGCAGGCGATCAAGGATGTTGCCAAGGAGGGTAAGTATACCTATGTGTTCGATTCGGGTGGTGGTTCTTTGTTGCACTACCAGGATTCAGATGACATCATGGAGCCTGTAAAGAAAAAGCTGGGTTTGCCGGCTGGTGCCAAGCCCTGATTGGTTGCTTGAACGATTGCTTTTCGCTACCTTGCAACTTCCTTTTCTGATGCCGTGATATGAAGCAAATGATACGACTCTCAATTCTGCTCTTCGCTATAATAATTGTGGGCGCTGTTGGGCACGAAACACGTGCACAGATGGCCCTGGGCGACAAAATGTATAAAATCCAGCAGTATTTTGTTGCCATTGATTATTATAAGAAGGCGATTAAAAGTAAAGAAGAGAAGGGCAAGGCAACATTTCAGGTAGCTCAGTGCTACCGATTAATGAACGACTACCGGCAAGCCGAGTCCTGGTATGCACGCGCGGAAAAAGCGGGTTTCAAGGATCCCGAACTATATGCCCAACATGCTTTTGTATTAAGGGCATTGGACCGATTTGATGAGGCCTCGGAGCAATATGCCCTGCATGCTGAGGCAGTTCCCGATGATGCCCGTGTGAAATGGGATCGAGAAACTTGTGTGTTGGCGTCTGCCTGGAAAAAAGCCCCCACAAAGCATGATGTAAAAAACATGCGGGTATTCAATACCCGTGAATCGGATTATTTTCTGACGCTGTTTCGCAAAAATGGGGTCATCATTACGTCTAATCGGGAAGAAGCCAGTGGAAAGAAACTCTTCAACCGAATAGGGGAGCGGTATTCCGATTTTTTTGAATCGACGGTTGACGCCAAGGGCAAATGGAGCAAGCCCGCAACGCTGGAGGGTGAGATCAATACACCTGGAAATGATGGAACAGCCAGCATCAATGAGGCCGGTACCACCATGTATTTTTCGCGATGCACCATCAAAAAGGGAGACTGTAAGATTTATGTAGTTCAACGGGCCGGTACCAAATGGGGTACACCCGAACCGATTTCGGTTTTCGGAGACACTATTCTGGTCTCACACCCGAGCATTTCTCCCGATCAGTCAAAGTTGTATTTTACGGCCGACGGAGCGGAAGGAGGCTATGGTGGAAAGGATATTTGGTATATGAACCGGGTTTCTGGGGATCAATGGGAGGAACCCATCAACTTAGGGCCTCAGGTGAATACAGAATCAGATGAGATGTTTCCGTATATCCATGCTGATGGCCAAACGCTCTATTTCGCCAGCGATGGACACCCGGGTATGGGTGGTTTAGATATCTTCGCTGTTAAGGGCGGTGGCACGGAGTGGTCAGATCCTGAGAACATGCTGTACCCAGTGAATTCGGGGGCCGACGACTTTGGATTTATTGCCAATTCGCGGAAAGACAAAGGGTTTTTGGTGAGCAACCGTACGGGTGGTCGGGGTAGTGATGACATCTACCAGTGGTCGTTGCCACCTATTGAAATTGATTTAGACGGCACCATTTACGATGACAGTACGGGCAAACCAATCGCCTTTGCTGAGGTGAGGTTATTCATGAAGGATTCGACCTACAAAGACACAAAAACAGACAAAAAGGGTAATTACTCGTTCAGGTTAAAGCCCGATTTTGAATATAAAATCCAGGCCTCAAAATTTGATTACATCGACAACGACACCACCATGAATACCCTTGGGGTTGAAGAGTCGAAAAAATTCCGGGCGGATCTCAGGCTAATGCGTGTTCCTTTGGACGAGATCGTTATTGGAGATATTGTTTACGATTTTGACAGCGACCAATTGAAGCCTCAGTCGCTCAGCTCCCTGGACAGTCTGGTGATTTTTCTGAATAAAGCTTCTAATTTGAGGATTTCGTTGAATTCTCATACCGATTCAAGAGGTTCTGATGCCTACAATCAGGATTTGTCGCAGCGCCGGGCTGAGTCTGTTGTTCGCTATTTAATCGCTCAGGGAATTGATTCTGCCCGTTTGGTTCCGGCCGGATTTGGTGAGTCTAAGCTGCTGAATCGTTGCGGCAATGGGGTGAAGTGTAGTGATGAGGAACACGAGCTGAACCGCCGAACTACCTTTAAAGTGATTGGAACGGATTTCCGGGGAATTATCAAATACCGTAGGGTTACGGGAGATTTGGAGCTCGACGAGGATTTGGTTTACACCAATCCCGATTGGGAGTAAGGTTTAAGTCGAAGGTCATCAACGATGAGTGAATATTTGCGTCGTGGGGTCTCGCCTACTAAGGATGAGGTGCATCAGGCCGTTGGCCGTCTCGACAAGGGGTTATTTCCCCGTGCTTTTTGCAAGGTACTTCCTGATTATTTGGGCGGCGACCCAGAGTGGTGTTCACTGACCCATGCCGATGGCGCGGGAAGTAAGTCTGCCTTGGCTTATGCCTATTGGAGGGAGACGGGTGACCTACAGGTGTGGCGAAATGTGGCCATTGATGCGGTGGTCATGAATCTTGATGACCTGATTTGCGTGGGTTGTACGGGCCCTTTTTTATTGTCGTCGGCCATCGGTCGTCATGCGCGACTCATCCCCGGCGAGGTATTGTCGGCGATTATCGGTGGGACAGTTGATTTTATTGATCAAATGCGTCATTACGGGATTGAGGTGATACATGGTGGCGGTGAAACAGCGGATTTGGGTGATTTGGTTAGAACGATTGTTATTGACGCCACTATGACAGCACGAATGCGTCGTTCGGATGTGATCACCCAAGAGCGGATTCAGGCAGGGGATGTTGTTGTGGGTTTGGCATCCTTCGGACAAACTGTTTATGAATCGGAATACAACGGGGGAATGGGGTCGAACGGTCTTACCTCTGCCCGACATGATGTTTTTTCTCATGCCCTGGCTGCTGCTTACCCAGAAACTTTTGATCCATTGATGCCTCAAGACCTGGTATATAAGGGTCGGATGGGATTACTTGACCCAGTGGAAGGCACCACACTGAATGCTGGCCGCCTTGTTTTATCACCCACCCGCACGTACGCCCCGCTACTTGTGCCCATATTGCGTGAGCGTGCATTTGATATCCATGGACTGGTTCATTGTTCCGGAGGCGGGCAGTCGAAAGTGCTGAATTTTTTGGGCCCTGTGCGCGTGGTCAAAAACAACCTATTTCCGGTTCCCCCTTTATTTAAATTGATCGCCCAGTTTTCCGGGAGCAGTGATGAAGAACTGTATAGGGTGTTTAATATGGGGCATCGGATGGAAGTTTTTCTTGCTGAAGCGGAGGCTGCGCCATTCATGGCAAGGGCGGAGTCATTGGGCATCGAGGCGCGTTGCATCGGATATGTTGAAGACGCAAAAGAGCCAGAGGTTGTGTTAACCACTGAATCGGGCAATGTAGTGGTCTACAAGAAAAAGTAGAGCCCCCACCAAATGATTGATGGGGGCCCACATTCGGCTCCTTTTAGGCGTTTTTACTTCGCATTAGGCGTTTTTACTTCGCATTAGGCGTTTTTACTTCGCATTAGGCGTTTTTACTTCGCATTAGGCGTTTTTACTTCGCAAAGCTGACGGCGCGCTTTTCACGAATCACCGTCACCTTAATTTGCCCAGGGTATTGCATTTCGTTCTGTATGCGCGTTGAAATATCGACGGCCATCAGGTCAGCAGCCTCATCCCCTACTTTTTCGGACTCGACGATTACCCTAAGTTCACGACCAGCTTGAATGGCATAGGCTTTTTCTACCCCACCATAGCCCGAAGCCAGTTGTTCCAATTCTTTGAGGCGCTTCACATAGCCTTCAACCATCTCTCGACGCGCGCCGGGTCGTGAGCCCGAAATAGCGTCACAAACCTGAACAATAACAGAGATGGGGTCGGTCATCTCAATCTCATCGTGGTGTGCACCGATGGCATTACAAACAACAGGATGCTCCTTGCAACGTTCCGCAATTTGCATCCCCAGAATGGCATGGGGCACCTCAGGATTGTCGTCGGGTACCTTCCCAATATCATGCAGCAGGCCGGCACGTTTGGCCAACTTCGGATTCAGACCGAGCTCCGATGCCATGGTGGCGCATAAATTAGCGACCTCTCGGCTGTGTTGAAGGAGGTTTTGACCATAAGAAGAGCGGTACCGCATTTTACCCACGAGCCGCACCAATTCGGCTGGTAATCCGTGGATGCCTAAGTCAACACATGTGCGTTCCCCAATTTCAGCAATCTCCTCTTCGATTTGTTTGCGTGTTTTGTTGACAACTTCCTCGATCCTTGCCGGGTGAATGCGCCCATCTGTGACCAAGCGATGCAGGGCCACCCGGGCAATTTCACGACGTAAGGGATCGAAGCAACTCAAAACAATGGCTTCAGGTGTATCGTCGACCTGCACTTCCACGCCAGTGGCCGCCTCGAAGGCACGTATATTGCGTCCTTCGCGGCCAATAATCTGACCTTTGATCTCGTCGTTCTTGATAGGAAACACGGAGATGGCATTTTCTACAGAATGTTCTGTGGCGGTTCGCTGTATGGTCTCAATGACAATTTTCTTGGCCTCCTTCTGGGCGTGGGCTTTAGCCTCATCCAAGATTTCTTTCAATTGCCCCGCCGCCTTGCTCTTCGCTTCAGCGGCCATTTGCTCCATGAGCTGGGCGCGCGCTTCTTGTGCCGATAATCCGGCGATCTTCTCCAAAGCGGCCACCGTTTTTTGGCGGCTCTTCTCCAGTTCTTCGCGTTGCTTGTCGAGCTGCTCCTTTTTCTGTTCCATCTGCTCCTGTTGCCGCTTCAGGTTGTCGCGACTACCATCAAGTTCATGTTCCTTACGGGCCACCTGCTCCATTTTTTGGTTGAGTGACTGTTCCTTTTGTTTGATGCGGTTCTCGTTCTGTACAAGCGCTTGCGTGCGCTTATTGGTTTCACTTTCGTGCTCCTGTTTCATTTGAAGGAAGCGTTCGCGCGCCTGAAGCTCCTTTTCCTTCCGCAGGGTTTCGGCCTTGATTTCAGCTTCTTTGAGAATTCGGGCTGCTTCTTTTTCAGCCTCTTCGCGTTGTTGATCTCGGGCTGTGGCGCCCATTTTGCGGCCGGTCATTAGTCCGACAAGCAGGGCCACGATGGTCGCGGCCAATCCTATTGCATATTCCATAGCATGTTTTTGTGGGCACGGCTACGGCAGATCTGGCAATGAGTCTAAGGCGAATCAGCTTCAGAAGCGGTCGATGTTCGTCGGTCCAAAAGCTCAAAAATGCGATCGACAGATTCCGAAAGTGCAGAGAGCGCTACATTTGGGTTGTGTTGATCGGACGGGCTTTGGGATTGGGTTGACAGTCCCGCGTGTGCAAAATGCAGCGCAGTCATGGCCAACTGGTCGGTTTTGTCGGACGAAGGGTAGGTCGACTTATACTCATCGATACGCAGTCGTATCTGCTCCTCGGCTGATTGTAGACGGGGGGCAGCACTGGGGTCAACCTTCACCGGGTAGGTACGGTCTCCAATGCGTATATTGAGGTGTATGTGCTCCATAACTCCGAAATGCCTGTGACCTATTGCTGTTCCTGCAGCAGTTCGATGCACCGGTTTATTTCATTGATGTATTCATTAAGCTTCAGTTGCATGGAGCGGCTAGAAGCTGGATCACGTCGGATTTGGGTGGCTATGGCCAGGTTCTTTTTCTCATCCTCAACCGTTTTCAGTCGGTCTTGGAGCTGTTGTTTGTCCGCCTGCAGCGATGCTACCCGCTGCCTGAGACTGGCATTTTCCCCTTCCAATTTATCCAATCGGTTGAGCACCGACTGCACCCGGCGGTGAAGCACGTGCAAGCGTTGCAGCAACTCTTGATCCATAATTTCTAGCGGCGCACCTCTGCACCTGTAGCTTCCGCGAAGATAGCGATAATTTGGCTCATTGCGGCCTCAACCCGTTCATCGGTGAGCGTGGCATGGTCGTCGCGGAACATGAAACTCAAAGCGTATGAACGGAGATCCGAGGCCATTCGTTCGCCTTCATAGCGATCGAATAGGTTAACCTCCCGCAAAAGGGGGCCGGCCGATTGGAAAGCAAGCGCGCGTAAAGTCGCGTAGCGAACGCTTTTGTTCACCAGCAGCGCGAGATCGCGACGAACGAGCGGAAAGCGCGACCATTCACGGAATGGCTTACGTTGACCGACCTGCGCCATCATGGGCGTCCATTCGAGGGTGGCAAACCAGACTGGCTGTTTGAGGTCGTAGTGTTTCGTGATGCTGGGGTCGACCTCTCCCAGGTATGCGAAGGGACGTCCTTGCCAGGTATATTGAAGTTGACGGTGGGTAAGGCAAGGATGGGTTCCCTGTTCTGCTTGTTGGGGTTCTATCCCACATGCCAGAAAAATGCGTTGGACATGGGCATGGAGCAGAGGCAGGTCAATTTTCTTCGATTCGGTATACCAGCTCTCGGGGCTTGCAGACCCCGACATCAATAAGCCCAGTTGATCGGTCTCAGTCCGCGTATTGTGGCTCACGAGATATGTTTTGCCCCATTCAAAGAAGTTATAGGTATACTGCTGCCTGTTGTGGTTATGTCGTGCATTGTTGAGGCACGAGAACAACAAGCTGGGACGTAAAACGGGGTATAATTCATTGACCGGATTCATCACCCTTAGGGCGAATGGTTTGTAGGCCGGCAGAAACTCAAGTTCTGCATCGGAAATGAAGGATAGGCTCATGGTCTCGTGAAATCCTGAAACGGCGAGCATCTGGGCCACAGAATCACGCAGCTTGTGGGCATGATTGCTGTGTTTGTTTGGCGCCGGCACATACCTCAGCTGGGGTGGCGAGGGTAGTCGGTTGAG